>ERZ1643250.411-NODE-411-length-46499-cov-25.870748_pt1 | contig 46499 bp, 46 predicted proteins | sample MGYA00579262_ERZ1643250 | MGnify/ENA primary metagenome ERZ1643250 (study PRJEB29033, sample SAMEA4952265) | chicken gut metagenome | biome: Broiler Chicken; feature: Gastrointestinal Tract; material: Caecum | place: Ireland | collected 2018 | study: Broiler...
AAAATTATGAATTCAAAGGGTAGACAGATAATGAATAACGACATTGAGAAAATTTTGTTTGATCAAGCACAATTAGATAAGCGCATGGATGAGATGGCTGCTGAATTAAATCAAAAATATGCGGATAAGCAGCCGATTGTCATTCCCGTTTTAAATGGGGCAATGATTTTTGCTAGTGACATGATCAAGCGACTTAACTTTAAATTGACAGTTGATCCAATTAAGGCTTCAAGTTATGCCGGTACCGAATCAACAGGCAAGGTAAAGATCACTCAAGATATAAAATCTGATGTTAAAGATCAACCGGTAATTTTTATGGAAGACATTATTGATACCGGTCGTACGCTTCAAGCATTGAGTGAAGTGATGAAAGACCGTGGTGCCGCCAGCGTTGAAGTGGTAGCTATGCTTGATAAGCCAGATACTAGAGTAGTTGATTTCCATGCTGATTACTATGGTTTTCAAGCTCCAGATGCATTTTTAGTAGGGTATGGTCTTGACTATAACGGCTTATATCGTAATTTACCTTATGTCGGTATTTTAAAACGTAAAATTTATGCTTAATGTAAAAAGTTGCTAGTATTCGTTGCTAGCAACTTTTTTTAATGTGATGGAGAAAAAGGCATTCAACGTCAGTATAAACTGTGATGACATTGTCCTGATAGTCATGAGCAATCCAGTCTAGAATTCGAATAAGAATCAAACTGGAAATGCTTTGGATATGCTTATTAGAAAGATTACTATTGAATAGTAATTTTTGCATTTCACGAAAAAGAGCTTGGTCAACTTGTGTTCGAATTTGACTTGAGGCAAGAGAATGTACATTTCGATAGTAGGTGGCATTAGTTTCAATTTCTATCAGTAAGTTGTGTGCTTTTTTATGTAAAGTACTTGATTGGGGATTGTTGAAGCAAGAATTGATTTCGAATTGCAGTACTTGACTAAATAGATCATTCAAATTTTTAAAGTTGCGGTAAAAAGTTCCGCGACAGATATTTGCAGCTTCACAGAATCTTTGAACTGAATACTTGTAAACAGTTCCTTGTGATAGGTCTTTTTTTAAGGCTTGTGCAAAGAATTGGATATGTATCCTGTCTTTCCTAGTTTTTCTTCTTGTAGTAGTGAAATACATCTTTATCCTCCCTTTTTTATGTTCATTGAACATATTGATATAGAATATACCATTTGCTATTTAATATAGCAATCCTTTTTTAGATAACAATAATGTAATAGATTGTGTAAGCGAAAATCCCGCATGGATAACGCAAAAATTGCTTTTGAAAAAGTTTATTAATTGTAATCATAATTTGCTGTACTGTTGTTAATTATGTACAGTTATTGCTGGAAACATTGATTTATCAAGGATTATAGACAAAATAGTAATAAGATAATAACTTAACACACTATTAGTATTAGCTAATGTATACAAACAATTAGATAGCTTAATTGAAAATGTGTGAATATCTGCATTTTTTTGACAGGATTTTGATGAAAAATGGATAAAAATAAAAGAGCTCAAATAGTTGACTGAACTACTTGAGCTCTTGGATTAGGAAACTGTATTAAGTTTTTAACTACAGCGTTAGTTTTAATGATTGAATTTTCTGTAGTTTTGGATGTAACATTTAGCAACACCCATCATGTGAACACTAACCTTGCTTTGGTCACCCTTTAAGCCACTGAAACTAATACCAAAGTATTTAGTCTTAGCATCGTAGCTCTTAGTACGGCAACCAAGTAAATCACCAGCGTGTTCCCATTCAGTGTATCTAGATGAGTCATTCATCTGACTGTCAGAGCCTGCAAAACCGCCAAAAAGCATTTGCTTTACGTTAAAGTAAATTTGGTTTTTCAATACTGACATTGGACGTAAGTTAGTATTGTATGTTGAAGAGATAGGCAAGCCAGCTTCATCTTCGTAGACTTGACCTACTTTTGAGTTAAGGCCAGAAGCCTTAGCTGCGCGTTCAATTCCAGTAACATAGTGGTCGGCATCCCAGCAAGATCTGTTATGGCTGTAGTATTCGTTAGCTACACGATTTGCAAAGTGCAAAGCACCTCGCTTGTAAGTCCAGTCTTGCTTGCCAAGTTGATGACGTGCAGAATTAATTAAGCTTAAAGTGTATTGGCTCAGTTCTTTTTGTTGAGACGCAGTTAATTTAGTCACGTTAACTAACGTATTATCTGAACCCGCATCACTATTGGTGTTTTCCTTCATGCCTTTTTTAGAAGCATCAATCAAAGCCTTACTTGCTTTACCAGTTTGGTTCCATTTAATAATGGCACTCTTGGTGTAACCAGCGGGTAATGTGATAGAAGCAGCTTGAACAGTAGAGTTGTTATTATTTGAAATAGCAACACTTCCACCTGCTAAAGCGGCTGCGATACCGATAAGTGATAATAGCTTAACATTCTTTGTCATTTTTCCTAATCCCCCTATATTACGAAAAGAATTCCCGATTTATAAGTCATTTTTTTGCTTAAGGAGTAGTCAATTCCTTAAAGCTCGTTATATGTCTCTTCATGGAATGATACTAACATTATTAAAAACAAAGTCTATATATGAACAGCTTTAATAACGTATCTTGTTAAATAAAAACATATATGTTATTTTTTAGAGTGCTAGTTTATCAAGACTTAGGGCGACCTAAAATAAAAGCTATACGACTAATAAATAATTCAAAAGTTTTTTAATAAAGGCTAAATTTATATAAAAAAATATATAATTATAACCTAAGTTATCTGTAAATTATCAAGTACTAATGACTAAGAGTTGGGATAAAATCAGCGTTTAGCAAAGATATGTTTTAAAAATATTATATTGTATAGAAAATAGCAGAAAGATATTAAAATTATAATTAATTTCAAAATTACACTACAAAATATGGAAGTGAAACTAGTTTGAGTCGTATTTTGTAATTAAAGCTATACGATCATCAAATACGGACTATTTATTTTTGCGGTTAAAGGAATATTCAAATTATAGTTTATCTTGGTCATGAAACGATTATTTTTTTCATTTTTACACTATTACTAATAAAGGCAAGTTAAACATCTGATTTGTTAGGCTTAAGGCAACATTTAAAAATATTTCGCGTAGTGAAACGCGTTCCAAAACTTGAAACAAAGTCTGAAGCTGGTGAAAACGAATACATTTGTGGAAGAAGATGATATAAATATATGCGTAAGGCAAATGAAACAGAGATAAAAACTTAGTTTTATTTAAAGGAGAAAATAGATTATGGATGGTAAGAAATATTCAGTAGTTATTGCTGGCGGTGGTAGTACTTTTACTCCAGGATTTGTCCTTGATTTAATCAAGAGTCAGGATAAATTCCCATTAAGACAGTTGAAGTTCTATGATAACGATGCTGAACGGCAAGAAAAGATTGCCAAAGCTGTTGAAATTATCATGAAGGAAAGGGCACCACAAATTAAGTTTTCTTACACAACTGATCCTAAAGAGGCTTTTACTGATGTAGATTTTGTTATGGGATCAATTCGTGTTGGTAAATATCACATGAGAAGCTTGGATGAAAAGATTCCATTAAAATATGGCGTGAATGGTCAAGAAACTACTGGACCCGGAGGAATGGCCTATGGTCTTCGCTCAATTCCCGCAATTTTGCAAATTATTGATTGGATGGAAGAATACTCACCAAATGCTTGGATGATCAACTACTCCAACACAATTGCAATCGTTGCAGAAGCTTGCCGTCGTCTTCGTCCAAATGCTAAGGTAATTAACATTTGTGATATGCCGATTGATGATATGGACAGAATGGCTGCCATTTGTGGTTTGGACAGTTGGCATGATATTGACTTTAACTATTATGGTTTGAATCACTTTGGCTGGTGGAAAGAAGTCCGCAACAAGAAGACTGGCGAAGACTTAATGCCTAAGTTGAAGGAATACGTCAAAGAGCACGGCTATTGGGTAGGTGGCGATTACGACAAGGATACTGAAGCTTCTTGGGAAGCCACCTTTAAGAAAGTTGCCGATGAATATAAGCTAGAGCCAGAAACTTTGCCAAACAATTACATGCAATACTACTACTTCCCACAATATGAAGTTGCTAATGCTGATCCGAAGCATACTCGTACTGATGAAATTCGTGAACACCGGCAAAAGATTGTCTTTGGCGAATGTGAAAGAATCGTAAAGGTGGGAACTGCTAAGAATAATATTTGGGATATTTCAGGTTTGCACTCTGAATATATCGTAGATATTTGCCATGCGATCGCATTTAACACTCATGAAAAGTTCTTAGCTAACTGTGCTAATAACGGTGCAATTTCTAATATGGATCCAGATTCAATTGTTGAAGTACCAGCATTGTTTGGTGCTGATGGCATTCAACCAATGGCTACGGGTAAAGCAGGTCGCTTCCAAAGAGGCTTGATGATGGAACAACAAACTTGTGAAAAATTGGTTGTTGATGCTTATGTTGAACATTCATACAATAAGATGCTGCAAGCATTTGCATTAAACAAGACTGTACCAGATGCTTCCGTTGCTAAGAAGATTTTGGATGACATGATTCCAGTTAATGCTCCATACTGGCCAGAACTTAAATAATTAATTGTCATAACATAACTTCAATTCAAGAATAAAAATTAAGGTAGTTACTCAAATAGGGTGGCTACCTTTTTTGAGTACGACATGATATTCTTTTCTTAATAAGAAACAGTGATGAGAAAGGAAACAGAATGGATTTAGAAACAGCGGTCATGAAGAAAAAGGAAAGTTTTAATGAGACCGATAAAGCGATCGTTAGCTATTTATTGAAATATCCTGAAGCAGCAAGTCAGTTGAGTTTGCTGGAATTAGCTCAGAAATTATACGTTTCTAAGTCCGCTATTTTTCGCCTAAGCAAAAAATTGGGATTAAGTGGTTTCAGCGAATTGAAATTTGAATTGTCCGAGTTAGCTACACGAAAGGAGCAAAACGTTAAGAACAAGCAAACGCTAGATTTCAATACGGATTTACAAAAGATCATTGCTGAAACTTTTAAATATTTTAAGGGATTAAACTTACAACCATTTTTTGCGGATTTAGATCAAGCGGAAACGATCTATCTTTACTCTACTGGCTGGCAGCAGCAAATTATCGCGGAATATTTGGCGCATAACTTTTTCTTAATTGGTAAAAAAGCAATTATTTTGCCTAGTGCACGCGACGAAGTGGCATTATTAGGGCGGTCTGCACGGGAAAATGACATGCTGTTTGTTATTTCATTTGGTGGTTTTAATAAAACAATTATTGAAGAACTTAAGAAGATTGATGTCGTGAATACTGAACTGAAATTGGTGTCACTGACTAGCTGGCAAACGGGAAAATTAGCCTCTCTTAGCGACTATAGCTTTTTCTTCAAAACTACGCCATTTCAATTTAGTAAGCAAAATGCGGTAACTTTTAGTTCGGCTTATGTTTTAATTGATCTAATCATGAATAGTTATGGTCGACATTGTGATTTGAGATAAAGGGGAACAAGATGAAGAAAATATTATTGCTATCAACTGGGGGAACTATTGCTTCTGTTGCTTCTGATGCAGGCCTAGTACCCAAGGAAACCGGTGAAGAGTTAATTAAAATGTTGGGAAAGTTGCCATACGACATTCAAGTCCGCGATATTTTGCAATTAGATTCTTCTAATATCCAACCAGAAGAATGGAAATTTATTGCAGAAAATATTTACAAATACCGCAATGATTACGATGGAATTGTTGTTTCACACGGTACTGATACTATGGCTTATACGGCATCAATGTTGTCGTTTATGCTGAAAAATATTAATATCCCGGTTGTGCTGACGGGAAGTCAGGTACCAATTAACGTGGTCCTAAGTGACGCTCACGATAACCTACGGTTGGCTTTTGCAGCTGCAGCAACTTGTCCACCTGATGTTTATTTAGCCTTTCATAATAAAGTTATGCTGGGCTGCCGCAGTGTAAAGGTGCGGACTACCAACTTTGATGCTTTTGAAAGTGTGAATGTACCACCAGTAGCAACCGTTTCTTCCGATGGGTTAGTTTTTAATTCAGAACATTTTCAAAAAGAACATGACGGTCAGCCAACCTTAAATACTAAAATTAATTCGCACGTATCGTTGGTGAAACTATTTCCAGGTTTTGATCCTAATCTGCTTTTTGCGATGGTTAATAGTGGTTGCCGCGGGATTGTTATCGAAGCATATGGTCTAGGCGGGATGAACTTTATTCGCCGCAACATGGTAGCCGCAATTGGTAAGCTAATTCGTCAAGGTATTCCCGTTGTAGCCAGCAGTCAATGCTTGTATGAACGTAGCGATTTGACCAAATATGAGGTGGGGCGTGAGGCTTTACTGGAAGGAGCTATTTCTGCTTGTGATATGACTTCTGAGAGTGCGATTACCAAATTAATGTGGGCTTTAGGGCAAGGGATGGACGTCCATCAAATTGCTGACTTTTTTGATACAAATGTTGCTGGAGAAGTAACTCTTAAGTAAAGGTAAATAATATTACAATTATGTTAATTGTAAGCGTAGCCATTCCCATAACGATCGGCTTTTTATATAATAAGAAATATAAGGAGCTGGGAACATGAAGAGTACAGTTTTACAGAAAGTTTGGCTTGTATTTGCTGCTATAGGAATTGGGGCTTCCCTTTTTGTTAACAATTCGCATCAACTGATCGAATCTAATGCAACTACAATTTCAAACGCAATTATTAATACGAAATAAAGATGACAGTCACTTAGGTGGCTGTTTTTTGTATAATAAAAGAATTGGATGTGAACAAGATGGATTTTGAAGAAGCTAGAAATAAATTACAAATGATTGAAGAAATGCTCAATCGGATGCCCTTGATTCATGGAGAAAATGATGTTTTCAAGGTTACTGCTGATGAGATGGATGACTTTTTAGCCAATGTAACGCCTGATATGGATGGCAAACAAGTGACGGAACAAGGAAAAAAGATTTTGCACACTTGTCTACAAGTACTTAAGTTACGGCAAAAGGATGAGCGGCTAACACCTGAACAAAGTAGCTTATTAGCAGATATTGAACAGCTTAATTAATACAAAAATATGTTAAAATGGTTCTATAGAAATCGCTTACAAAGAGGTGCGCTTTATGGAACTTTTAATTGCAACTCATGAAGGGTTGGCTGCGGGGCTAATGTCTGCACATGATATGTTGGCAGGCAAGAATGATCAGATCCTGACAATTGAATTAAACGACACAGGAATCAGAGATTTTAAGGCTCGTTTTGCTAAAGTCATGAATAAATATCAGAATAGTCAGATTTTGGTGCTAACTGATTTAAAAAATGGGACACCCCACTTAGTCGCTTCGGAATATGAAGATATGTATCCTGAGCGAGTACGGGTAATTAGCGGTGTTAATTTGCCAATGGTGCTGGAGCTTAGCCATAAGATGATCAATGCTAGTTTGAATGAAAGCACCGAAAAGGCAATTCAGATTGGTCGTAGTCAGATAGATGTTGACCAATTGGCAGCAGCCAAAGTTTAATATCAAAAAAGACGATAGTGTTGTAATGCTACCGTCTTTTTGTAACTAATTAATCTTCAATTAAATTATTGTCATTAATAAAAATATTTCTAAACTTTGCCCAACCTTTTACTAACTCAACTTGTGCAATTGAAAGTAAAGCTAGGGTAACTACGATTAACCATTGTCCAGCTGACAAACTGGTAATGTGAAATGCATCTTGCATTGCTGGGACAAAGAGAATAATACCCATGAAAAATGCAGAGATAATGAATGACACTGTTAACCATGGATTATTACCAGATGACCTTTTCCAGATGGGATCAGTATTTGAATGCTGGTTGAATGAACGAATCATTTGGGCCAATGCTAAAATACTGAAGGCCATGGTTTGTCCGACAACTTGATTGCCGGTTTCTTTACCAATGAAGTAACCAGTTAAAGTAAGCAGGGCAACAAATATTCCTTGGGTAATAACCCGAATAACTAGGTCTTTTTCGAATAAAGTACCAGCTTTAACTGGCTTGTGTTTCATAATGTTTTTACTTGCTGGGTCTACGCCAAGAGCAAGGGCAGGTAGAGTGGCTGTAGCTAAGTTAACCCACAAGATGTGTACTGCCAATAATGGCGCATCCCAGTTAAAAATAGTTGCCGCAAACAAAGTGGTAATTTCAGCAATGTTGCCGACTAGCAAGAACTGAATTACTTTTTGGATGTTGCGGTAAACGCGGCGACCTTCCTTGATAGCGTGCGCAATTGTGGTAAAACTATCATCAAGCAAAATCATATCAGCCACGTCCTTAGCCACGTCTGTACCCGTTACACCCATAGCGACACCGATATCGGCAGCCTTTAAGGCAGGTGAATCGTTTACTCCGTCACCGGTCATAGCTGTTACTTCACCATTTCGCTTTAAGCTTTGAATGATGCGCAGTTTGTCAGCAGGAGAAACGCGAGCAAAAACGGTAGCCTTTTCAACAGCTTGATCTAATTCTGCATCAGACATTTGGTCTAATTCAGTTCCCGAGATTGCTAAGTCACCTGGCTGATAAATGTTTAACTTTTTCGCAATTGCCAAGGCAGTTACCTTGTGGTCACCGGTAATCATAATTGTGCGAATACCGGCTTCACGGCAGGTTTTAACTGATGCTGCAACTTCTTTTCGTGGTGGGTCAATCATGCCGACAATCCCGATAAAAGTCAAATTATTTTCCAAATCAGCATTTGCTTCAGGTAAGTTATCCACTATTTTGGTAGCAAATCCTAGTACTCGTAAAGCGTCAGCTTGCATTTGGTGAGACAAGTGGGCAATTTGCTTTTTGTCTTGGGGTGTAATTTTACGCACGCCATTGTCAGTCATAATGTGTGTACATAACGGCAACATTTCGTCCGTTGCACCCTTAGTGAAGACCGTTAATTGACCGTCAATTTTGTGCAATGTTGTCATCCGTTTTCTGTCCGAATCAAAGGGTTGTTCGAACAAACGGGGGAATTCTTTCTTTAAGTTAGATTGGTTAAAGCCAAGCTTTTGGGCAAAAGGAATTAAGGCTACCTCAGTTGGATCACCAATCTCTTTTTCACCATTCAAGCTGGCATCGTTACAAAGAGCGCTAGCATAGGCCAAAGTTTGATTGGTTTTATTTGCTGCAAGCTGGTCAACTGCGTGACTTTGGCTGAAGTCATTCGTTGCTGCCTGTGTAACAGTCATTTTGTTTAAGGTTAAAGTACCAGTTTTGTCGGAACAGATGACAGTGGCGTTACCTAAGGTTTCGACTGCTGGCAACTTTTTGATCAAAGCGTTACGCTTAACCATGCGTTTAACGCCTAAGGCCATAACAATTGTCGCGGTTGCTGGCAGACCTTCTGGAATAATTGAAATTGCCAATGAGATAGCAACCAAGAATTGTGGTAAAAGTGGACGGCCATAGAAAGCGCCAATTGCAAAGATCAAACTACAAATAATTAAGCCGATAATCGTTAAGACCATGCCGGCTTTAGCTAATTTGCGTTTCAATGGTGTTTGTACTTCAGTTTGATCTTCTAACATGCCAGCAATGGCACCCATTTCTGTTTGCATCCCAATTGCTGTCACGACGCCTTGACCACGACCATAAGTCACAATTGAGGAAGAAAAAGCCATATTGATGCGGTCACCAAGAGCACAATCTGGATTTAAAACAGCAGCTGCGTCTTTTTCTACCGGTACTGATTCACCAGTAAGGGATGCTTCTTGAATTTTCAAGTTAGCTGTTTCAATTAAGCGCAAATCGGCTGGAACCATGTCCCCATCATGCAAGGTAACAATATCACCAACTACTAATTCCTTGGCCGGTATGATTAATTCTTTGCCATTACGAATTACATGAGCAGTTGGCGCAGATATGTCACGTAACGCAGCTAAAGAAGACTGTGCCTTTTTTTCCTGAACTACTCCAATAATGGTATTAAGAACCACGATTGTCGCGATAATAATGGCTTCGGTATATTCGCCAAACATAGCAGATAAGAGGGCAGCTACTAATAAGATACCGATCATTGGATCAAAAATCTGCTCTTTGACCATTTGGATTACTGTTTTAGGAGGTTTAGCTGCGAGCTCGTTTAAACCAGCTTGCTGGCGTATTCGAACTTCGTCTTCAGTTAAACCAGTTTCGGTTGTTTTTGTATTTGTTAATACCTCAGACTGTTCGACAGCCCAAGGTTTTTGCCTGTGATTATCCATAGCGGACTAACCACTCCTTTCGTAAAAAAATAATGGAAAACGACCTACTAGCATAAGCCGTTCCCCATTTGAGAAACTTGTTCAGTTTTCATTTGCGTATCGGCAGCGTCATAGGCGCTTCTCGGTATGTAAATTATATAATATATAGTTTATCATATTGTGACATAGTGTCAATATGACTAATCATGGTGAAAGAGTTCTTTAATTTTTCTTAACCAATTGTCTTTAGTGGAAGGAGTAGTTTTCGTTTGTGACGCAGAGTTAGTTTGCTCTATATGCTGTTTACTGGAAAAATGTTTAACATGTTTCGCCTTTTTTGGTGCAGATGCGGACTGTTTTTTCTTAGTATTTTGATGATCATGCAATTTCATTATTTTTGATTGCTTATTTTGGCGCACATAATAATGGTCTTCATCAGTTTGTGCTTCCATCGCAATATCGGGACGCAAATAATATAGGTCTTGACCGTCATAGCTGTTAATTAAAAAGACAAGAATATCGTGTAAATCACAAATACAGTGCCAGGCTTGCTTTTGATCTGGTTCAATTTGGTTATCGTGGACAGCAGCGTTGCCCATGCGGCGTATTTCGTCAAATAAATCCATGATCGAAAGAGGGTAATCTAGTTCATTGCGTAAATAGTGTGTATTATTACGCAAATTACGGTGTTCGCCATCATGAACTGTGTAATATGGACTGAGATTTTCTAACTTAAAAATTTTTTTGATTAGACTCTCTAATAGAAGACGTGAATTTGAAATAACGTCACGATAATCATCAATTGTGTATAATTTGTGGATTTTTTCAGCGGTAGGAAAGGCTTCCTTGAAGCTGCTATTTTTTACAAAATCAAAATTTACTTCCACTGTGCAATCCCCTCCAAAATAAAATAATGCTACTAAATATAATAAGAACTTCGTCTTGATTTGTGAATAAAAGATGTTTGCTTTTTTTGATCAACTTGTTAATCTAAGTTAAAAGGATTTGTGAAAAGGTGTTTTGATCAATGAAAAAACATAAGAAAATTTGGATATCGGGAGTTATTATCCTGTTAATTGGTATTGCATGGCTAATTGGCAATTTTTATTACACTAAAGAACGTCAAATTGACCGCATTGTAGCTAAAATGCAGGATCCTAAAACTGAGCTGGCTCAGTATGTCACGGCTTCAACGCCTGATATGGATGTGACAGATAAATCGCTGAAGCCGCTTCAAAATTACTTTAAAGAGCATCACAGTGCAGCTAAACGTTTAGCCTATAATTTGCGTCATAATCGCGATCATGGTGAAATCAGACTGATTCAAGATGGACGCAATTTTTTGCTTTTTCCAAAATATAAGTTGTGGATACAAGTATATCGCCCACAGGTGAAGACCAATCACGCTAATTCAACTTTGACGGTTAACCAAAAGGATTATGGTGAAATGGAAGGTGGCAACCAGAATTACTATCAAGATTTAGGTATGGTCTTTCCTGGTCGCTATCATATATTAGTTAAATCTAAGGTTAATGGTCGCCATTTAGATGCTGATTCGATTGTTAACATTTGGTCAGATAAGACTGTTGATATGAAGATCAAAACGGCCACTTTCCAAGTGCGCAGCGTTCCTAATGGTACGATCTATATCAATGATCGTAAGGCGGGTAAATTGAACCAGCATGGTAGCTATACTTTCAAGGATTATCCGATTGCTAAGCGAATGGAAATCTATATTAAGAGTAAGGCAGATGGTCAAACTATTAAGTCCGAAAGGGTAACGGATTTGTCGCAATCGATTAGTTCAGAATTTTCTAATAGTGAGGATGACGTCACTGATTATGATGGTACTGCTGAATATCAAGGCAATGGCGAAAAAGATGTCTATCAGGATGCAGAAGGTGACTATATTGTTAACCCGATTTGGCCTGGCTTGATTAAGGTGGGGGATGCAGCTAAGCTATTGTACAACACCCTTAAGTCGCCAAATGCAGATGACTTTGAAAATGGAAAAGAAAATGCAGACTATAAGAAGATTGCTAAGCAACTAAAGGAATGGCATAAAAAGAAGAGTATCAAGAAATTAAGTGTAAAGATCAAGGTGCTCTCTGTTTTACCAGGTAAGCGTAATTATAGTCGGATTAACTATGAAGTAACCTTTATTAAAAAGTATAAAGATAAGAGTAAAAAGAAAGAACGATTGTCGTATCAAAACGCTGTTTTCCACCAAAAAGATGGCAAACAATTGATTCAGACTTTGGGCGACTGCAAGTTAATAAAAACTAAAACAAGTGACTAAAGATTAGTTAGAGTAAGACTTCCTACTGTTGAAAATAGTAGGAAGTTTTTTAATAACAGTGAAGCTATATAAAAATATTGTTTTGCAAAAATAATTAAACAAACAAAATAAGATTAGGCCCGATTCGCCTAATCTTATTTTGCTATAAATGCATTAAATTCCACTTAGGTATCTTAATTTCGCCTTTCTCACTCATTGTCATAATAGTGATTGAAGCATTCTTAGGACCTGGAACCAAAGGAATATGGTCACCATAACGATACCAGAGACTTCTAATAGTGAAGCCGTGAGTAACTAGCAGAATGTTTTCAGCGCCATCCAATTGACTGATTAATTTAAAACCATCATCAAGACGAGCCCAATATTCTTCAGCGTTTTCTGCTTGGTGATAAGGATCGGCTTCTTTAATCCAATCCTTAATAGTATCGATGCTCTCATGAGCAAACATTTCTTGCCGTGTTCCGTAGCCGTGACTGCCACCAATCATTCGCCAAGCCATTTCGGAATCCATTCCTTCGAAGTAGCCGTAGAATTGTTCTCTGAAAAATGGACTAGCGATGTGCTGCAATTCGTCTTTGTTGGCGTTATATTTCATGATGATCTCACAGGTATCACTTGCTCTCTTAAGATCACTAGACAATGCAATGTCAAAAGGTACTTCGCTTAAAGCTTTACCAGCTTCTTCAGCGCCTTCAATTCCTGGTGTAGTTAATGGTGTGTCACACCAACCTTGCATCTTATTGTAGCGATTGATATAAGTTTGACCGTGACGGACGATATAAATTCTTTTCATATTTTTCTCCTCGTAAAAAGCTCACACTTTATTGTAGAAAAAAGAGGTGAGCTTTTAAAGTTAATTATTTTCGTGGTAGATCTTTTTAACAGTTTTAATATCTTGCGGTTGAATCGTATAGATCGAACCCTTTGGGTACATGACTGAGACATTATTAGTGTGGTTTAAGCCAATTGCGTGGCCTAATTCGTGTTCAGCAGTATTAACGATTCGATTGTAACTGTAACCATACCATTCGTTTTGCAAATAGTAACGGTTCAAGTTGACTGTGGCCTTTAACAAATGTCCTGTAGCAGGGTTATAGGTAGTTGCTGTTTCTCCTGCGGCATTGGTGTCGCTATTATCGACTGTATTAATGACGATTTGAGCGTCTTTTTTATCATTTATTTGGTGAAAAGTAAAAGCACCGGTACGATTCCAAGCGTTCATTGCATTGACTGCAGCTGATCTTAGTTGAGCATTATTGCTAATATCGATATAAACCTTAGCTTCAGGATTTGACCATACACGATTGTCTGAAGAATCGTCATTTTCTGTTTTATCTGTGTCAGTTTTGATATTAGTAGTCTTTTTTTCGTTATTGGGAGAAATGGTCGTTTCGTTAGTTAGAAGTTCGTTAATTCGATAGCTAAGTGTAGCTAGGGAGTCTTGCGTTGCGATACGAATATTGGGATTGTTCTGATAAGTCCAAACGCCAAGAGCGATAAGAGCAAGCAAGAGAACATTTCTCAGTAATTTAAAAAATCTTTTCATGTATATATCACCCCAATATGTCAAGATTATAGTCTCTAAAGTTAAAGTTTTCATCAATTTTTATTTATATTTTTCTCACGAGCAGGAAAACTATTATGAAAGCGCTATTCATGGTAAAATAGTATGCGAATTTTTAAAGAAAAGGTGATTAGATGGCTACAGCCAAAACTGAAAGAAACGAAAAAGAACTTGAACAAAAGCACCTTGATAATATTATGGGTCAGATCAAGGACCGCGAAAAAACTTTAAAAAAATCTATCAAATCAGCTGAAGGCGAAGCAAGAGAGCTTAATTCACACTTTTTTGACGATGTTAAATTGGATTATGATGGTTATTCCACTTCAATGGAAACAGCACTGTCAATCCACCAGCAGCAACAATTATTGAGTGAACGTGAACATGCTTGGCAACATTCAGCTAAGCAGCTAGAGACTGTAGAGCGTTTAGAGAAGCGACCATATTTTGCTCGGGTTGATTTTAAAGAAAAAAATGAGGACCGAACAGAGACGATTTATATTGGTCTAGGTTCTTTTGCAGACAAGGACGATCACTTCTTGATCTATGACTGGCGGGCACCAATATCTTCAATTTATTATGATGGTAAATTGGGTAAAGTTTCTTATAATTCGCCTGAAGGTGAAATTACAGTTGATATGACTAAGAAACGCCAATTTATGATTGAAGATGGCAAGATTGTGAACATGTTTGACACTGATGAGTCAATCGGTGATCAAATGCTCTTGGAAGTTTTGTCAGAAAAATCATCAACGCAGATGAAGTCAATCGTAACGACGATTCAACGCGAACAAAATAAGATTATTCGAAACACCAAAGCAGATCTGCTTTTTGTCCAGGGTGCGGCAGGTTCTGGTAAAACCAGTGCGATTTTGCAGCGGATAGCCTTTTTGCTTTATCGTTATCGTGGCAACCTGACTTCAAGTGATGTAATCATGTTCAGTCCTAACCAGTTGTTTAATGACTATATTAAGAATGTTTTGCCTGAAATGGGCGAACAAAATATGGTTCAAATGACTTACTGGCAGTTTGTTGCGCGACGGTTGCCAGGTATGGAAGTTGAAAACTTGTTCAGACAGTTTGAAGATCAAACCGCAGACAGCAATATTTCTAAGTTTAAGGATTCAGTTAATTTCTTTAACTTGTTAACTCGTTATGCAGAGCACTTGAATAAGCGCGGTGTTATTTTCAAGAATATTTATTTCCGTGATAAGAAGAAACCTTACTTTGATAAGGAAAAGATCAAGGAGATCTATTATTCTTTCAATGAAAATTACAAGTTGACCAACCGAATTGATGCAACGCGTGAAGAATTGATCAAGATGTTGAATCGAAAGATTACGCCAGAAACTAAGAAGGCTTGGGTGGCACACGCTATTGAAGGAATGAGCCAATCTGAATTAAATGAGTTATATGATCGACCTGATCAAGAATTTGAGTCTGAGGCTAAGGAAGAGGCCTTTTTAGGTAGAAAAATTGTATTATCAGCCTTGAAGGGCGTGCATAAGCGTATTTTGCACAACCACTTTTTGAATATGCGAGCACAATACCTGAGCTTTTTGCGAGCTGTACCTAAGATGGTTGATCTATCTAAGTGGAATATTGATGAAAATGATTGGTTGGCTCATGTGGAAGAAGTTAAGAATAACTTTAAGCAGCACCATATTGCCATGAATGATGTTTCAGCTTACTTATATTTGTATGACATGATCACTGGTCGCAGGACTGACTTTGAGATGCGTTATGCCTTCATTGACGAAATTCAAGATTATACTCCATTTCAATTAGCTTACTTGAAGTATAATTTCCCACGGGCCAAGTTTACAATGTTGGGTGACTTGAATCAGGCTATTTTTACTAAGGATGAAAGTCGTAGCTTACTTAAGCAGATCTCTGGCTTATTTGATCCTGAAAAAACTGATGTGGTGCAATTAACGAAATCATATCGTTCAACTAAGGAATTGACCAATTTCACCAAGCAAATTTTGCGTCAAGGCGAAAAGATTGAAGCCTTTAACCGTAAAGGTCCTAAGCCTATAATTTGGGGCAGAAAAACCGATGATGAAGCAATTGATATTTTAGTTAACGTTTTGCATAATAATGAACAAAATAAGCGTACGACAGCTGTTATTACCAAAGACTTAGCTGCAGCTAAATTTGTGCATGAAGAATTAGCTAAAAAAGGTGAAAACACGACCTTAATTGCGACTGCTAATCAGCGACTAGTTGATGGTACTCTAGTTGTGCCTTCTTACTTGGCTAAGGGACTAGAATTTGATGCGGTAGTCATGTGGGATGCCTCTAAAGCTGCTTACCATAAATTGGATGAAACTCAACTTGTTTATACTATTACCTCTCGTGCAATGTATAAGCTAGATATTATTTATACTGGAGAAAAGAGTCCATTGCTTGATGTTGATCCAGATACTTATGAAGAAAAATAATTGACAAAAGTTGCTAGATCATTTAAGATTTATTCAACATTAAAAACAACTTAGAACAGAAATAGTAATACTAGTCAAAGTAATAGAGAGTCTTTGCTGGTGGAAATAAGATATTTGCTAGTATGAATCACATCTGTGAGTTGGTCTTCTGAACAAAAGTAGGAAAATCCGGGATAGCCCGTTATAGCTAAAGGTTGATTATTGAACTTATTGAGGCAAGTTGCGTGAGCAATTTGTAAACATGAGGTGGAACCGCGATTACATTCGCCCTCGTAGCCGTTTGGCTATGAGGGTTTTTCTTTTAAAATAATCAACCTAGTGAGGCATTTCTGCGTGAGCAGGTGCGAACATGAGGTGGAATCACGAGCAGTCGTCCTCTTAGGTTAATCCTAAGAGGGCTTTTTTATTAGGAAAGAAAAATGAAGGTGAGAGTATGTCATTAAAATATATTGCAGAAATTTTACCCGCTCTTTTGTCAGGAGCAGGCATGACGTTAAGTATTTTTTTCTGGACGTTAATTTTAGCAACGCCATTAGGAATTTTGGTCTCATTAGGTGAAAAAAGTAAGTTTAAACCATTACGCTGGTTGGTTAACTTTTATGTTTGGATTATGCGGGGCACGCCCTTATTATTGCAATTGATCTTTGTCTTTTATGGCTTACCAATTATTCATATCGTCTTTCCCCGCTATCAAGCAGCCTTGTTTGCTTTTGTTTTGAATTATGCGGCTTATTTTGCGGAAATTTTTCGTGGCGGCTTCCAATCGATTGATGAAGGCCAGTTTGAAGCAGCGAAAGTTTTGCGCTTGAATCGCTGGCAAACGATGACCAAGATCATTATTCCCCAGGTAATAAAAATTGTTTTGCCTTCAATTGGAAATGAAGTAATTAACTTAGTTAAGGATTCATCATTAGTTTATGTCATTGGCTTAGGTGATTTGCTTAGGGCCGGCAATGTAGCAATGGCTAGAGATGTAACACTGGTACCGTTAGTTTTAGTAGGTGTAATTTATCTACTGTTGATCGGTATTTGTGCTTTTGTTTTGAAAAAGCTGGAAAACCACTTTTCTTATTACAAGTAGTTGAGGTGAGAATATGTTAGAAGTGAAAAATTTGAGCAAAGAATTTAACGGTCACCAAATTTTGCGTGACATCTCCTTTACCTTGAAAGATGGAGAAATTATGACAATTGTAGGCCCATCTGGAGCGGGGAAAACCACCTTACTAAGAATTATTGCCGGTTTGGAAACAAAAGATGCCGGTGAAATTTTGATTGACGGTAAACCTTATGATTCAGGCAAGGTTGGCGTTGTTTTCCAAGATTATAATCTTTTTCCTAATTTGAACGTTTTACAAAATATCACTTTGGCACCTACTTTGGTATTAAAAAAGAGTAAAACTGAAGCAGAGCAGGATGCGCGTGTATTCTTAAAACGTCTACAAATGAGTGGCCGTGAACAGCAATATCCTTATGAGTTATCAGGTGGGCAGAAACAGCGAGTAGCTATTGCTAGAGCCTTGGCTATGAAGCCGCGGATTCTTTGTTATGATGAGCCAACTAGCGCGCTAGATCCTAATTTACGTAAAGAAGTTGAGAAAATGATTTTAAGCTTAAAAAAATCGGGTTTAACCCAGCTGATTATCACCCACGACTTGAATTTTGCAGAGAATGTGGCGGATCAGATGCTCAAGGTTCGACCGTTAAGCGAGGATTAGGCAATGAAAAAATGGATTTTAGGTATCGTCTTGGCCTTAACATTATGTTTAACTGGTTGCCAAAGCGTACAAAAAGAAGCTAATACTCAAGATACATGGAATAGGATTGCCAGCAAAAAGCAAGTGGTAATTGGCTTAGACGATAGTTTTGTACCAATGGGTTTTGAAAAGAAAAACGGCCAATTGACGGGTTATGACATCGACTTAGCTAAGGCAGTCTTTAAACAATATGGCATTAAGGTTTCTTTTCAAACGATTGATTGGTCAATGAACGTTACAGAGCTGCGTAACGGTACGATAGACTTACTCTGGAATGGTTACAGCATTACGCCAGAACGACAGAAAAAAGTAGCTTTTAGCAAGCCATATTTACGTAATCGCCAGGTTTTAGTTGTGAAAAAAGATAGTGACATTAGTTCATTTAAACAAATGAAGAATTATGAATTAGGAATGCAAACTGGTTCAACGGCTGAGCAGTGGTATGAAACTAAGCAAGACGTGCTGCATGCTAAGAAAACAGTTTTATATGATACGATCTCTAACTCATTCTTGGATCTGAATGCAGGACGAATTCAAGGAATTCTGTTAGATGAAGTTTATGCCGACTATTATATTGCTCACATGGCTAAAAGTAGCGAATACAAGGTAATTCAGAATGATCGCGTGCCAATGGACTTGTTCGCTGTGGGGATGCGTAAGGGAGACAAAACTTTGCGTCAGAAGGTCAATCAAGGTTTAGCAAAATTGCAAAAAAATGGTCAATTGCGTAAACTTAATGAAAAATGGTTTGGCAGAAACAATAGTTGGTTAGGCAAGTAATATGAAGATAGATAATTTTACTTTTAAAAAGATTGATGAAATGACAGCTAGAGAATTCTATTGCGTAGAAAGATTGCGCAACACGATTTTTGTGGCTGAACAGAAGATAACTCTACCAGATTTAGATGATGAGGACCTAATTGCTGTTCAGGTTTATTTACTCAATCAAAAACAGACGACTGCCTTAGCGACTTGTCGTCTGTTTCAAGAAGATGGTAAATGGATGCTAGGACGCGTTGCTGTGTCAAAAGAAGCGCGCGGACAACAGCTAGGATCGAAAATGATTACAGCTGTGCATAAATTTTTACGGCAAAATAAGATTGATGCAGTTTACTGTCACGCCCAAATGCGGGTAAAGCCTTTCTATGATAGCTTGGGCTATCAAGTTGTAGGCGAACCGTTTGATGAAGGCGGCGTAGAACATGTGATGATGAAGAGGGACTTGGCTTAGGCTAAGTCTTTTTTGATTACTGGCACGATTTGATTAACTAAAAACTCATTTCCTTGATCAGTTAAATGTTGCCCGTCGGCTTGATAATATGTCGATTTGTCTTTTAAGTTTCTCATTGCAGGTAAAATATCCACAAATTGTGCACCATGTGCCTTTGCGACTTTTTGGGCGATATTGTTAAAAAGATCGAGTCTTTCAGCACCATAATATTGAAAAATGTCACTTTCTGGATTGGGATTGCACAATCCCACAACAATGGCTTTGCCTACTGCACTAAGGATTTGAGCCAAGTTCTTTTCGTAGCTTTCTGGACTAATGCCCCAAGCTGTTGCGGCATCGTTATTGCCGTATTCAACAACAACTAGATCATGTTCTGGGGGAATTTGCTCCAAATAATCGACGCCTTCAACTGTGGTAGCACCGCTTTTAGAAATGTTTTCCACCTGTGCATAATTAATTAGTGCCTGTTGAAATAAATTAGTTACTAGGTTTGTATTTTGACCATTACGATATCCGTTAAAAATGGAATCGCCGAATAGGATTATTTTTTTCATATTTTTAGCGCTTTCTATTATAATAAGTTAGTGTTTTAGAAGGAATATGGATACGATATATGAGAAATTATACGAGTTTTAACAGAAATGAATGGGCTAAATTAGCTCCCTTAGATAAAGTCAATATTACCAAAGAAGAATTAGCTGATATCAAGTCTTTAGGAGACGTGATTGACCTAACCGACGTGCATGAGATCTATACCAGTTTGATCAGTTACTTACACTTAGTTTACCAACAAAAAAAGAATGCGCAAAAAGCACAAATCAAATTTTTGCATAAAAGTTTTTCACCAGCTCCGTTTATCATCGGTATTTCGGGTTCGGTTGCGGTTGGCAAATCAACCACTGCGCGTTTATTACAATTGTTGCTCAGTAGAACCTATCCAGAATTAAAGGTACACTTGATGACCACGGATGGTTTTATTTACCCTAATGAGGAATTAAAACGGCGCAATTTAATGCCCCGCAAAGGTTTTCCAGAAAGCTATGATATGGCTTTACTTAGCAACTTTTTGCGTGATGTCTTGAGTGGCAAAAGCGATATTGTTTATCCGTTGTATTCTCAAGAATTAAGCGATATAGTACCTGGAAAATATGGTCATGTAAAAAATCCTGATGTATTGATTATTGAAGGAATTAATACATTGCAATTGCCCGAGAGTGGACAAGTTGTGACTAGTGACTTTTTCGATTTTTCAATTTATATTGACGCTGAAGAAGATTTGATTGAAAAATGGTACATGCAACGCTTTAGAAAAGTACTTAAATTAAATAAAAATAAGCCAGATAATTTTTACTATAAAATGGCTAATGGACCGCTGGAAGATGCAATTCAATTGGCTGAAGAAACCTGGCAGATGGTTAATCTGGTCAACTTGCGTGAATATATTGCGCCAACCAAGGAACGTGCTAGCCTGATTTTGCATAAGACTGACGGACATTTGATTGATCGGATATACCTGCGGCACATCTAATTTGGTATACTAGGTATTATGAATACGATTTATTTACTGTTGATAAAAAAATTTGCTTTGCCTCCAGCGTGTTTAAACTAGTCGAAAGGTAAGTTTAAATTAGAGGGAGAAGAAATAATGGTACAAGCAATTAATTTGAAAAAAGGTATGATTTTTAGCCAAGATGGCAAATTGATCAAAGTTTTAAAGGCTAACCACCATAAGCCAGGTAAGGGTAATACCGTTATGCAAATGGATTTGCGTGACGTTAAGAGTGGTGCAGTTGTCCACAAGACCATGCGTCCAACTGAAAAGGTAGACTTAGTTGAAGTAACTAAGAAAAAGGCTCAATACCTTTACGGCGAAGGTGATACTTATACTTTCATGGATACTGATACTTATGATCAATATGAAGTTTCAGCTGATCAATTGGGTGATGACGTTAAGTTCTTGATGCCTAACATTATGGTTGATATGGACTTTACAGATGATAACAAGATTATCGGTATTGAATTGCCATCAACTGTTGAAATGACCGTTAAGGAAACACAACCAGAGATTAAGGGTGCAACTGTAGCTGGTGGTGGTAAACCTGCTACTATGGAAACTGGCTTAGTTGTGCAAGTTCCTGATTTTATCAAGAATGGCGAAAAGCTAATTATTGGTACTGAAAACGGTGATTACAAGTCACGTGCAGATAGTCAACCTAGATAAAAGATAAGAAAATAATCCTCAACTTGTGCATAAGTTGGGGATTATTTTAGATTACAGCCTTTGTTCTAGCATTAATTTTTACGGTATGTTTGTGTTCACCGTGGATCATTTTAACTTTCCAAATTGAGTGATTATTGTCATCAGTTAACTCCCATGAAATTGGTGTCCCTCCACTAAATTCTTTTAGGGCAATTTCATTAGCTTCTTGGCGTGAAATTGTCTTTTTTAGGTTCAAGGACGCATCTTTTTCGTAGTCATAGTCAAGCACCTGCGTAGATTGACCTAGGATTTTGTTATTAGTTGCGTCAACCTGAATAGTGCAGTCTTTACGGTCATCATAACCCACTATGTCATAAACATAGATATCTTTACTTAAACTAAGCGTGATCGATTTGACTACTGCATGTGTATATAATGATTTGAATTTCTGGACGGCGGAATCCTGTGAGAGATTAATCTGTGGTAAGTTATTGCTAGAATAGCTGATCGTTTCCGGCTTAGCTGCTAAATTAGTAGTTCGAATGGTAAAGTTACTTACTTTTGACGACTGATTATTTAGATAGATCGTTGTCCCAATTATTCCAACAAGTAACCCAGTGATAATGCTGCTGGTAATGATAAAAAATTTTCTCATGAATTCCACCTCGTTGTTATGTTCTATATGTTTACTGATATTATATATTACATAACCGCAAAGTGACAGTTTATCACTAGGTGTTTTAAATTTTCTTATGGCTTTTGGTACAAAAATGCAATATTTTTAAACAAAAAGAAAAATTAATGCTAAAAGCGCGGGTAGCATTTGTACTAGGAAGATTTTTTTAGTTGCAGTGAATCCGCCATAAATTGCTACTATGACAATCAAACTTAGAATTAATTTCCATACGTTAAAAAGAATAGGGATAGGAAAAATAAAGAAAGCAACGATCAAAATTACACCCAACATCCCATTGTAGATACCTTGGTTAGCTAGTGAAACTTGAGCAGCTTCTTGTTTAACAAAATTGATATCCATGTCGAAAGCCTTAGCTTGTTGTTCAGGTTTACCAAACATTTCTAAGAAACAGATACCGATATGCTCAATAGCCACGATAAATGTTAGGATTGTTCCAATAAGTGTGAAAAGAGTGTAAGGACCATATTTTATAATTTCCATAAAAATTCCTCCAAATATTTTTCTATAATTATACAATAGATTTTTGTTGACAATCGTGATCGAATAAATTATGATTATTCTTATCAAAAGTAAGAAGGAGGATGAATCACATGTTTAAGCGTCAAATGCAATGTCAATACACTGAATGTTGTTGTACAAACAGCATTTATTTGACATGCTCTGATGTGGTGATTCATCTTAAGACTATTACTGATTAACTAGTTAAAAAGTTGTGGTTCTTAATGGGATGTATTCCGTGTTGGAGTACATCCCATTTTTTTGTTTGAGAAAGGAAAATTTATGTCGAAACTAAAGGGAGTTTTAGCAGGAGTCGTTACTATTTCATTAGGGATGCTTCTTGCAGCATGTGGTAATGGCAATAGCAGTAATAAGTCGGCAGCTCAAAGTGGCACTTTAAATTTAAGCACCACAGCTCCACTTGATACTATTGATATCAGTAAGTCTACCGGATTTGGTCAAACTGGCAATGTATTCGAAAGTTTTTATCGTCTTGGTAAAAATGGTAAGCCAACAGCCGGCTTAGCTAAAACTGGGACCGTATCTAAAGATGGTAAGACCTGGACGTTTAAGATACGTGATTCTAAGTGGTCCAATGGTGATCCGATTGTAGCGCAGGACTTTGTTTATTCTTGGAGAAGAAGCTTGAATCCTAAGACCGCTTCTCCGTATGCCTATCTTTTTAGTGGCGTGAAGAATGCTGACGCAATCATTGCAGGAAAGAAATCACCTAATGCATTAGGAATTTCTGCACCGGATAAAAAGACAGTAGTGGTTAAGTTAAATCGCCCGATCGCTTACTTTAGAGTATTGATGGCTTATCCACTATTTGGGCCGCAAAACGAAAAAGTTGTGAAAAAGTATGGCAATAGATACGCAACCAAGGCTCAGTACCAAGTCTACTCAGGTCCTTTCAAGATTAAAGGATGGAATGGAACTAATGATACCTGGTCATTTGTTAAGAATAATGATTACTGGGACAAGAAGGTAGTCAAGTTGAACAAGATTAATTATCAGGTAGTTAAGTCCAACAATACAGGCTATCAAATGTACCAACAAGGTAAGCTGGATTTAACGCCACTTTCAAGTGAACAAGTTAAGAACTTGAAGAGTAATCAGGACTTTACTCAATATCCATATTCACTTGTTAGATTCTTACTTTACAATTTTAAAGACAAAAATCAGATTAATCGTGCAGCTTTAAACAATAAAAATATTCGTTTAGCTTTATCACTTTCAATTGATCGCGATGTTGTAACCAAAAAAGTTTTAGGCAATGGTTCAACTTTGCCAACAGGTTTTGTGGCAAATGACTTAGCTTCAAATCCTAAAACTGGTGAGGATTTTGCTAAAGAACAGTCTGTGAATAATACAGTTGATTATAATTCAGCCTTGGCTAAAAAGTATTGGAAGAAAGGTTTGCAGGAAATTGGTCAAAAGAATTTAACCTTTGATGTCTTATCTTCAAATGATGAGGCTGATAGTGATCAATTAACTCAATACTTGCAATCTCAATGGACCAAGGAATTGAAGGGACTTAAGATCAATATTACGAATATCCCTGAAAAGTCATCTGATTCACGCGCACAACAAGGCAATTTTGATATTTATCTATCACATTGGGGCGGCGACTTTAACGATCCAATGACCTTTATGCAAATTCCAATGACTGGCACTTCATATAATTATGGTAAGTGGTCTAATTCTACATACGATAATTTGGTTAAAAAAGCTGGTAATGAAGATGCAAACAATCCAGAAAAGCGGTGGAATGATTTAGTTAAGGCGGCTAAGATCGTAAACGGCAATCAGGCAATTACACCAATATATCAACAAACAACTGCATATTTACAAAATAAGCGTGTTCACGGCCTTATTCATAATACTGCTGGTACACAATGGTCATACAAGTATGCTTATGTAGATTAAAGGAGAAGGGAGCGATCCCTTTTAATTTTGCAGTAATTTAAGTAAAGTATTAAAAAATATTGAATAAATACATAAATATAGTATTATTAATTTAATTATTTTTAATATAAGGAGAATCAATGGAATTACTGCAATATTTTAAAAGATTAAAGTGGGAATTTTTATTTGTTACATTTTTAATAGTCATTAATGCAGGCTTTTTGACACTAGCCGGAATATCTAGCGCAAATGCTTTAAGTGCAGTTGCCAAATTAAAAGCTGAGCGTTTTTTCATGTGGGTTGCCTTAATGGGCGGTGCCTATATTTTTTACGCGATTGTTAACTGTCTAGTCAATGTTGAGCAAACCCGTTTGGCACAAAATGTGGATAAATTAATTAGAAATGACATTGCGCAAGATCTATCACAGACGAGTTATTCAGGCTTTCATCAACAAACGGTAGCTACTTACAATTCTTGGCTGACCAATGACATTACAACCATTAATAACTTTGGTGTCGAGGATTTCATGATGATCATTAGACAAATCAGTGAAATTGTTTTCGGTATGCTCACTTTGGCGTACTTCAATGTCAGTCTTGTGGTCACTGTGATTATTTTGACAATTATTATGGGAGTGGTTCCCAATTTGTTTTCTAAAATTTTGGCCAAAAGGTCATTAGAATATACCCATGCCAATGAACGTTTGGTTAATTCAATTAATGATGTGTTGAATGGCTTCAATACCTTATTTCTTGCCAATTTACCGCAAACAATCGTCAAAAAAATCAATGGCGCTTCTGATGATGTTAAAAAACATGCGTTAAATTATAGTAAAACAGCCGGGATAACTCAGGCGATTACCAATGGTTTAGCCTTTATCAGTCAAGTTATCATTTTAGGGCAAACAGGCTGGTTAATTTTACATCAATTAACACCAGTCGGGACCATCAGTGGGGCACAATTTTTTGCCAGTACAATTTTCGCTGAATTAAGTGGGATTAGTTTTAATTGGCAAGAATTCAAATCTGTTAAACCAATTATAGAGAAGTTTAAAACTGTGCCGCTTAAAACTGTTCATGGAGCTTTACCCATTGATTTTAAACTAAGCAATCTAGAATTGGATAAAGTTTCGTATCAGTATTCTGGACAAGATAAGCCTATCTTTGAAAATTTGGATTTAGATTTTAAGCTGAAAAATAAATATATTCTGATGGGAGACTCTGCTGCAGGAAAATCAACTCTGCTGAATCTGATTTCTGGCTTACTTAGAGATTATCAGGGGAAAATTGAAATTTCTGATGTGGAATATAACCAGATTTCAGATCGGGATTTGCATGATCAGATTACATATTTACAGCAAGATCCATATATCTTTACTGCTTCTCTAGAGTGGAATTTGACTTTAGGACGCCAAGTTTCAAAAGCAAAAATTGCTGAAGTGATCAAAGAGTGTGGGCTAGAGGATCTAATTGCTAAGTTGCCTGATGGCATGGATACTGTTTTAGCTGATCAAGGTAAACAGTTGTCCGGTGGGCAAAAGCAGCGTGTTGCTTTTGCACGTGCATTGCTGCGTGATACGCCAATTTATCTGTTGGATGAAGCTACTTCTGCCTTAGACAAAGCGTCTAGCGTACAATTAGAAAGATTGATTTTGACGCCAAAAGATAAAACCGTAATTATGGTAACTCACCACTTAAGAGATGAAGTTAAGCAGTTAGCTGATCAGGTAGTAGATCTAAATGAACTAAAGAAAAATTGATGAATTAACTAAAGGGAGCGATCCCTTTTTTAGTTTTTATATTTTATTGTTGCAATTACAACAAAATTAAATATAATAGTTTTTAGGTGAAAAACATGAAAGAAGATATTTTACGTCAAATTGGCACAATTGCGCGGGCACTTGATTCGATTGCTAACATTGAATTTAAAGAAATGCAATTGAATCGAGGTCAGTACCTGTATTTAGCCCGCATTAAAGAAAATCCGGGAATTATTTCTGACCATCTAGCAGGGATGCTTAATGTTGATCGGACGACGGCAGCTCGTAGCATAAAAAAACTGGAACAAAATCAGCTGATTAGGAAAAAAAATGACCAGCAGAATAAAAAGATTAAGCATTTGTTTGTGACAGAATTAGGAGATAAATTAGCTGCTCGAATAGAAAAAGAAAATGCTTATTCAAATGAAATAGTTTTGACAGGACTAGATCAAAAACAGAGAACAGAATTAGCTGCTTTGTTACAAATTGTAGAAAAGAATGCCAGTGAAAATTGGCACCTGGTTAAGAACGGTGGAAAGAGGAAATATTGATGAAGTACGAGATTAAAGCAATTACAACAGCGGATGTGAAAGAATTACAGAAAGTTTCACGTGAAACTTTTAAAACGACTTTTGATCCTTATACTGCACCAGATGACATGAAACGCTTTTTAGAGGAAGATTATCAGACGGAAAAGTTGATTAGAGAGATTGAAAATCCTAATAGTCGTTTTTACTTTTTAATGGTTAAAGGAAAAATTGCTGGTTATTTAAAAATCAATGTTGGGGATGCTCAGACTGAGCAGTTACGTGATAATGCTCTAGAAGTGGAACGAATTTATCTGCGTACTAATTTTCAACATCGCGGGTTGGGCAATGTTTTGTTTGATTTTGCAGAAAAGACAGCACGAGAAGAAGGCAAAGATTACATGTGGTTAGGCGTTTATGAAAAGAACATTCCGGCACAATATTTTTATAAGCGTCATGGATTTGAAAAAGTGAGCCAGCATACTTTCCAAGTTGGTAGCGATCCTCAAACTGATTGGTTATTGGTAAAAAAGTTATCCAAAAATTAGACAAAATAAAAAGCCGCAACTTCGAGAATAATGTTGCGGCTTTCTTTATGTTCTTAATCTTATTAATCATCATGTTCAGTTGAAATAACTTCTTTGGTGTGAGCGTTAATTTTAACTTCGGTTTCTTGATGACCATTTTTAACCTTAACTTCCCAGTATGTTTTACCAGTGTCTTCGTCTTGCTCTAGTTTCCATTCTTCGCTAGTGCCTTTAATGTGCTCTTCTGCGATACGACTAGCATCGTCGCGGCTAATGGTGCCCTTGAAATCTAGAGCTTTTTGGTTTCGATCATCATGATCTAACTTTTCTGAATGAACATGTCCAATTTGACCAGTTTCTGCGTTGATGTTAACAGAATATTCATTGTTTGAATCGAATCCTTCAATTTCATAAAGGTAATGTTTGCCTTCACGATTTAATTCAATGCTTTTAAGCTGTTTGCCACTAAATTGTTGATGGAATTTATCAATGGCTTCTTGCTGGCTTAATTTGATTTGAATATTATCTTTTTGAGTTTGTTTGCTCATTGCTGATTCAGAATTATGTGTAACCTTTGATGAAGTAACACTCTTTTGGGTAGTAGTTTTAGCAGTTGAATTATCTTGTTTTGAACATGCTACAGTTCCTGTTAATAAAGCTGCGCTTAATAATGCAATACTTGTCAGTTTAGTAAATTTCATCTATTCTATACCTTCTTTTCTCAATTAGTCCCGTTCAACACTGATTACTTTTTTAGTAATTGCGTTAATTTTTACTTCGCTCTTTTGGCCGTTCTTGCTGATGGTAACTTCCCAAACATTCTTTGAACCTTCACGATCTAATGACCATTCAACTGCCTTGCCAGATACTCTTTTTTGAGCAATTTTAGTAGCAGTTGAGCGAGAAATAGTTTTGCTGAGATTTAATGCTTTTTTATTACGCTCGTCTCGATCAAGTCTTTCGGAGTGGGATGAGATAACTTTGCCAGTTGCGGCATTAATTTTCATTTCGTATTCTCTCGTTGAATTGAAGCCTTCGATCTCGTAAACGTAACGGCCTTTTTCTTTATCTAAGCTGATTGATTCGACTTTAGCTGCCTTGAATTTTGCCTTAAACTTTTTAACAGCTGAATTTTGTGAAACCTTAATTTTGCTTGAAGCAGCTTGAACCACGTTAGGCTCAGTAGCTAAATTAGTTGCGGTAATTGCAGCAGTTCCTAAGCCGAGTAATGCTACGCCAGTAATAGTAATTTTCTTTAAGTTAATAGTCTTCATAATATGTTCTCCTTTAAACTATTGATAATTTTTTGTTTTGCTTTAACTTGATATATTTATCTTACTAGCTAAGCAGCTTTAAAAAACTAAGATTTAATAGAGTTTAAATGAAGATTTCTTCATTTTTCTGTAGGAAAAGAAACTGTAAAAATTGTTCCCTGAGGACTATTATCCGTAACTTTAATTTGACCATGATACTTATCAGCTTCAGCTTTGACAATTGCTAACCCTAGGCCAGATCCTTTAACTTTATTGGAGTGGGACGTGTCTTCACGGAAAAAACGTTGAAAGATCTTCTCGCGATTTTCTGGCGCAATGCCCATTCCGTTGTCTGCAACTGTGAAAGAGACCTGTCCTTTATTTTTAGCTAATTTAACTACAATAGTGCTGTCTTGAGGAGAATATTTTGCCGCATTTTCCACTAAGTTGTGCACAATGTTGTGAAAATCTAGTGAATTAATACGATATTTCAATTCTTGTGGCATGTCAGTCTGTATTTTTTGTGGATAAACTGACTGTATTTCTGACACTACTTCATTAATAATTTTTACCAAATCAATTTTGACGACTTCAGTATTGCGTTCGATTCTTCCTAAGGTGAGTAAATCGTTGACTAATATTTCCATCTTTTTTGATTCAGTATCGATATAATCCAGTGACTTAGGGATGATTTCTGGTTTGGCTTGACCATGGCGTCTGATTAAATTAACGTGTCCTCGAATTGCGGCGATTGGTGTTTTGAGTTCATGTGAAGCATCACTGACGAATTGTTGCTCACGCTGTAAGGCCTGTTTTTGAAAAGTTAGCAGATTGTTAAAAGACTGGGCTAATTTTCGAATCTCTAATGGTTGTTGCGGCACTGTGATTTGCTCAGTTGAAGCACCTTGCTGGATTTCTTGAATTTCATTATTCATTACCTGAATTGGGCGACTCCATTTGTGGGCAAAACGGCGAATAAGGGGGATGCTCAGCAGAATAGCGATTAAGTTGATGACAATCATTGTCCCAAATAGCCAAATAATTAAATGAAATAAGCGATCAATGTTTAATGCAACCTTGATTTTAAAGTCATGCGAGTTTTCCGTCCGTAAGAAGTAAATATGCTTATTGGAATAGACCATGTTTTGATAATGATTTTGGCGATTAATTTGTTTAAAGGTCTCGTGAGCATTTTCAGAGTAATAACTTTTGCCTTGAGGGGTGGTTAAAATGATGGCATCATCGTCTTGTTTTGCCAAATAAGCATCCAGCATAGCAGACCAGTCATATTTTGAATCAAGATTTTCTTTTACTGCTTCAACAACTTGTTCACTTTGCCGTTCAGCTTGGTAATAAATATAGGCCGATGAAATAATTAGAAAAGCCAAATTGACCAGAATTAAAATAGCGACAAATAGCCTAACGAATAAACGGGTTAATTGTTGCGTAGTTGTTTGAGGATTATTTTTCTTCATGCTCATCATCTAATTTTCTTAAACAATAACCTAAGCCGCGAATGGTTTTGATGATTTTCTTATAGGGCTCGCCTATTTTATTGCGAATAGTTCGAATATAAACATCAACAGTATTGGTTTGACCAACAAAGTCATATCCCCAGACTGTATCAAGCAACTCGTCACGACTTTTGACTTTTTCAGGGTCCCGCATTAGTTCAGTGATTAAGGCAAATTCCTTAGGAGTAAGATAAATTTGCTCGGTGTCACAGTAAAATTCGTGCTTAAGCAGATCAATTTTTAATGGGCCAAATTCTAGGGAAGTATCAGGGACGTCATTTTGCTGCCGCATTTTTTCCAGTCTTCGCAAGACTACCCGAATTCGTGCCAGCAATTCCTCGATTTCAAATGGTTTGGTGAGGTAGTCGTCTAGTCCCTGATCAAGAGCAGAGCTTATATCAGAGGCAGAATTTTTGGCGGTAAGCATAATAATAGGGACATCACTTTGCTTGCGGATTCGCCGCAGGACAGTCATGCCATCATATACTGGCAACATCCAATCAAGCAAAATTAAAGTTGGCTTTTCTTGAGTAAAAAGGTCTAATGCTTTTTTGCCGTCTTCAGCCCAAACAACTTGGTAATCCTCAAATTCTAATTCAGTTTTGACGAAGCTAGCGACGCTTTCTTCATCCTCAACTAGCAGAATTTTGACATCTTTTTCATCCATATCATTTTCCTTAAAAATAAAAGGCCGGAAATCGATTCCAGCCTGAATATCTGTTAATTAATTTTCGCCCTTAAATGTACCATTTTCTACTTCACGAATAAAGTCAGCTAAGTGCTTATAATATACGTCAGGGTTGTCAACCATGTGATGGTGACCACCGTCAGGTGTAGTTACTAAGCGTGAGTTAGGGATCTTCTTTTGCATAATCTTAGCAGTTGAAATTGGCATAGTTTCGTTTTCACCAAAGGTTAATAGGGTTGGCACCTTGATCTTGTGTAATTGATCTCTGAAATGCCAGTCTTTTAATTTACCAGTAATTACGAATTCATTGTCGCCTTGGAAAGCGTTGTAAACAGCGGTTCCACCAATGTCTTTTAAGTGGTAAAGCTTAGATGGTTGCTTTCGGTCAACGAAATTAATGTTTAAAATTTGTACGTCATCTTGATAGCGTTGATTATCATAGTCGTTGTTCTTTTCACATTCGTGCATGAAGTCGATTTCGGTTTGTGGTAAAACTTCTTGGCGTCTTCTGTTAACTGAAGCAACGTACTCATCGATTTCATCGACCATTGAGGAAATAATTGCACCTTTCAAGTGTTGACCATATTTAACGGCGTATTCTTGAACTAATAGACCACCCCAGCTTTGGCCGATTAAATAAATGTTATCAAGTCCTAACTTTTCACGGACTTCGTCAACCTCATCTAAGAAATATTCGTAGGTTAAATATTTCTTGGCAATTTCAGGATCAGAGTAGTCAGGCTGATCTGAATAAAGCGAACCAAGCTGATCGTACATAGTAACTTGCACGTTCAAGCCTTGCTTTTTCAATTGTTCTGCAGTGTCTTCCCAATATTCGTGATTGCCGCCAGGACCACCATGCAAAGCTAGAAGATGAATGTCGCCTTCACCTTGGGTGTTGGTCCATAAGTGATAACCGTTGTCTAAAGTAATAATTTTAGTACCAGTCTTCATTAAAAGTTCCTTTCTGTTTTTCATTAAAAATTAAAATGATTACTCTAATTATCGTATCTAATTGAGAAAAAGACAAGCTAGCGGGTATAATGTTTCTAACGGGATGGAAAAGGAGAAATTAATGAGCCTGAAGTACGCTAAAAAAAGCCAAATTATTAGCTATACCATTTTGGCCGCAATCAAGGCCTGCAACATCGTCTTTGTAGCTTATATGGTACAAATTATGTTGAATGTTGCTTCGTCAGGATCGCATGATTATCTGCATTTGATTCGCCTGGCTGCTTTGACTGCCTTAGGTCAGATGTGTTTTATGGCCAGTAACTTTGTCTATGAAACGGTAAAGATGGGCATTATTCGTGACGTGAATATGACCTTTAAGCGCGCTAACTTGCGTTATTTGGTTGATCAAGGTGAGCCTGATATCAAGAGCGGTTTATCACTGATGACCAACGATTTAAAACAGATTGAAACTAATCGGATAACGGCACAATTGGATATGATTTTCCAAGGTTTGTCGTTTTTCGGGGCAATTACTTTTTCTTTTTATAGTTCATGGCAGATGACCCTAGTATTTTTGATTGCTACGCTTGCGCCAGCATTAGTTCAAATGATTACTAGTCCTATCATTACACGTAAGTCCAAGATTTGGGCAACGACTAACGCTAACTATACGCAAAATGTGTCCGATTCATTAAATGGGGCACAGGCTACCAAGCTTTATAACGTGCGCACCAACATCGTTACACGAGCAGCTGGTGCGGCCCAGGCAATGGAGAACGCTCTGCGTAATATGACATTGACTCAAGCTTGGGCACTAGAATTAATTTATTCAGCTGCTGAATTGTTTTGCTTCATCGTACCATGTACTATTGGCGGTATTATGATGATGCAGGGAAATTTAAAGGTGGGCACATTAGTAATGATGGTAGATTTGGCCTTGAACTTTATCACGCCAATCGTGACTCTTTTTAACGAATTTAACCAAGTCAAGTCGACTGTGCCAATGTGGGAAAAAACCCAGCGCGCTTTGCATCACGTGCTGAAAGATGATAAGCAGAAGATCGATCATTTTGATGGTATGGAGGTTGAACAACTATCTTATGTTACAAGTAGTGATCACAAACGCATCTTTGAGAATGTGAACTTAACAGTTAAGCCGGGTGAAAAAGTTCTATTGATGGCGCCAAGTGGTTGGGGCAAGACCACCTTGCTTCGCTTGCTATTAGGTTTGAGAAAGCCCAAAGATGGTAAAATTTTGATTAATGGTACGGATGTAACGGGAAATTGGGATGCTGCCCACAATTATTTTTCCTATGTTAATCAAAAGCCATTCATGTTTGATGATACATTGCGTTTCAACATTACGTTAGGACGTAAAGTGAGTGACGAGCATTTGAAAGAAGTTATTCATGAGGCTGGTCTAGATGAATTGGTAAAGGAACAGGGTCTAGACAAGGCTGTAGGTGAAAACGGTAGTGGCTTGTCGGGTGGACAAATCCAAAGAGTAGAAATTGCCCGTGCGCTTTTATCAGATCGGCCGATTTTGCTAGCTGATGAAGCGACAAGTGCACTTGACCCGAACTTGTCGTTAGGCATTCATAAGACGCTGTTGAAGAATCCACGTATTGCTGTTATTGAGGTGGCTCATAAGATTTCACCAGAAGAAAAAGCTATGTTTGACGTGATCATTCATTTGGACACTCATACAATTGAGACAAAGATGTAAAGAGTTGATCGTTGATCAGCTCTTTTTATATAAAATAATATATAATTTAGCCAGCAAAAATATTTTATAAAATATATTAAAATCGTTGAACTGAAACCACTTACATCATATAATTAGGTTAACAGAGTTCATACTAGGAGGTTTTACTATGGCTGAACCAAAATGGCTTAAAGATATGAATGCCGATGAATACTTAAAAGAAGATTTCGATGCAAAGGGTAAGTCTAAATACACAGTTGAAGGCATCGATAAAAATGATCCTGATTGGCTAGATAAAGCCGCTAAAAAAGTTCATGCTGCAGAAGGTGATGATTACGTCAAGCTTGATGCAGGTTTGTTAACTGTTAATCAACTTAATTGGATGTTGAGAAATACTATTGGTGAAATGACGTTTGTTGACGATAACAACCAATTTTTGTGGTATAACCGTCCAACTGATCCTAACAAGAAGATGCTGGCTAAACGTACGCCAGATCAAGTTGGTGATACGATGGGAGCAGTTCACCCAGATGTTCGTGACGTTATTCCGGATGCTAAAAAAGTTGTTCATGCTTTGCGGACTAAGGAAGCAGGTCATGATGATGTTTATATGCCAGTACCAACAGGCAATTTGAAGAAGTTGGTTTTGCACTATTATAAGCGTGTAGAAGACGACCAAGGTAACTATGCTGGTATTTATGAATGGGTCCAAGACCTGTATCCATTAGTTAAGTACTTCTGTGAGACTACTGGTCAAAAATTGGTAGTAGATGATGATGCAACTACTGGTGCAACTTACCGTAGAAATTCTGATCCAGACGCCGCAACTGGTGCATCAACTAAAGCTGCAGAAGTTAAAGAAGAAAAGCACGAAGAACCAGATACTACAACTGGTGCTTCGCAACATTAATATCAATTGCAATGAAAAAAGCGACTCAATCGAGTCGCCTTTTTTAATTAGATAATCTGACTGCGATCATTATTTCATCAGGCAGATTTTCACAAGTGATATTCTCCTTAGGATAAGCAAAGTAAGGAAAAACTTCGTAATTTTCAGGAAGATGAGTGTTGATAAATCTTTTGAGCTGGTGGTGAGTGATAGTTTCATTTGCCGCCAGGTTAATTCCAGAATAAGTGCCAACCATGTTGCCTTCAGGATCGTAATAGTTGATAGGCAATTGGTAGTTTGGAGTGTTAGTTCCCTTAGTAGGAAGAATTTGTTGGAATATTTTTTGAGGAACATAAATTAGTTTGTTTTTTAGCATATATATACACCTCTATCATTTTTGTGACATAGTGTCATTTTACTAAAAAATATAGTTTTAAGCTACTTTTTAATTTTGACTACAACATATAGATATAGTTTATGCTAATAACACAATATTTGGTTGAATTCAATCTTGTATAAAATTTATCTTTCTATTAGGATAGATATCGATGTGCTTTTTTACATAGCACGGATAAGGCACAAGATCTTGTATTTTGCGACCTAAAATAAAAAAGGGGAATGTTAAATAGGATGGAAAGAAAACACGAAAATTATTTTGTTTGGCTATTTAATCAATTGAAAGGCTGGCCAGTTCAAAATTACTGTTTATGGTTTTTTGCGTTTGGATTTCAATTAGCTTTGCTGATTCAAGGCAAAATTACAAGCGTAACTTTGATTACTTTTATTGGTACGCTTTTGGGTACACTTTGTGTATTGGCAATTAACGCTACTAAGGCAATTAATGGTTGGTTGGGGTTGATTTCAGCTGCTTGTTTTATCTATGCAGGTTGGTCAGCTAAGAATTATCTTTCCATTTTTGAACAGATTGCTTATATTGCAACTTTAGATTTACCAGTTATCATTGCCGTTAGATCATGGAATGACGATACTAAGAATCATTTGAGAAAATTTGGTTCAAAGGAATGGCTTATTGCTATTGTTGGAACTTTACTTGTTTATGTTGTATCCGGCTTTTTGATTGGTAAATTTACCAATGATCCTCGTCCTTGGATTGATGCTATTAGTTTTGCTATTTCATTAACTGCTGGGATCATGTGCTTTATGCGTTACAACAATCAATACTTTTGGTGGACTGCTAGTGGCGTCTTCCAGTTGATTCTTTGGGGCGTAACTTATGCTCAAGGTGATGCAAACTTAGCCATGGCAATTAATTCATTAATCTATGTAATTAATGATGTGTTAGCCTTCACTGTTTCACCATGGTTTAACATGGGCCGTCGCAAAGCTGGATTAAAAGAAATTCAAAAATAATTAATAATAGTGAAAAGTGAATAATTTCTAGTAAAAGTAGTACGAAAGTGCTACTTTTTTTCTGTGTTAGAATGAAAGAAAAATATGAAGGGTGAGGTAGAGCATGACCTTTTATACAATGAAATATATTCAAAATAACCAGAATACTAATCAGGCAGTATTATATGCTTTGATGTTGGTGGCGGCGTTAGCAATGATAATTTTTGCTTTGCTATATTTACATAACCGTTTTGCAACCAAGTATCGCGATTTGGGTATTATTGCCTTATTATTTTTGCTTTTGTTTGCCGGTACGCAATATGAAAAATATGTGCAACTTAATACGCAAAAATCACAGGCGATTCAAATCGTGCCATTCATCAAATCGATTGCTAAAGATGAAAATGTTTCGACTTCTGATGTTTTAGTTAGTTCAACGGTTTTAACTAATGGCATGATCGTAAGGATTGATTCTAAAAATATTGATTATCAGTTAAACCTTAATGATGATCGCAATACTTACACATTAACGCAAGCCCATGTAATTGATCATAAAGTAGAGGTAATAAAATAATGCAGCTAGATTACACACAATTATTCATTAAGTTTGCTCTCGGTATCTTAACTTTAATCATTCAAATCAATGTCTTTGGTAAGTCTAATCTGGCTCCTACGACTGCATTAGATCAGTTGCAGAATTATGTTTTAGGTGGAATTATTGGTGGCTTGATTTACAATCCTAGTATTACAATTCTTCAGTTTTTCCTAGTTCTAATCGTTTGGACGTTGGTTGTTTTTATTTTGAAATTCAGCCGTGATCACAATAATTGGATTAGAGGGATTATCGATGGTAAACCCGTTCAGGTAATTAAAAATGGCAAGGTGCTAGTTGGCAACTGTATGAAAGCAGGAATCTCCGCTAATGAATTAATGTTTAAATTACGCAGTCGAGGTATCTACTCTGTTGAAAAGATTAAGAATTGTATCTTTGAGCAAAACGGGCAATTAACTATTATTGAAAATGATGAAGCTAACATTCGTTTCCCAATAATTAGTGATGGTCAGGCTAATATTGATGTCTTAGAGTTGATTCACAAAAGCGAAGCTTGGTTAGAGCAACAAGTTGAAGAGGCAGGTTATAATAGTATCAGTGATGTTTTCTTAGGAGAATACATTAATGGACAATTACGCTTGACAGGTTATTCAAAGGGAAAGAGATAAAATGGCAGATTTAGTGACAGCAAAAAAATGGCTGAAAAATGCTAACACGGTGATCGTAACGGCTGGTAATGGCATGGCCAAAGAAGAGGGACTAGATATCCTAAGTGAAGAAGGCTTTGATGATCAATTTGGCAAAATTGCAGATAAGTATGATGTGCATACAATTGGGGATGCATTAGATAAGAGGTTTGATACTTGGAGCGAGCAATGGGCTTTTTGGAGTGAGCTAATCAACGAATATTCCTTACAATATGAGCCTAGTGAGACGATGCTTGCTCTAAAAAAGCTAATTCGTGATAAAAAATATTTTATTGCGACCAGTACATTCGGGCACTTTTTTGAAAATGCAGGCTTTAATGAAAATCGAATTTTCAATGCCTTTGGTGATTGGACTAAAATGCAGTGTTCTAGCGGGATTAATCATGGTCAAAAGGATAACCGTGAAGTAGTAGAGCGCTTTATGACGGCAATTAAGAACGGCAACGTAACGGCAGATTTAGTACCAAAGTGCGAGGACTGCAATAGTCCAATGGAATTGCATATGCCGCTGAATGCTAACTTCTTCCCTGATACCGATGCTAATACGCGTTTTCGTTGGTTTCTAACGGGAGCCGAGGACAAGAATGTCGTAATTTTGGAATTAGGCGTAGATGAGACCAGTCCTCAATTACTTGATCCAATGGTAAAGCTAGTGCAGCAATTTCCTAATTGGCATTATATTGCCGCTGATTTAGCTGATGCAGATTTGCCAGCTGATCTTAAGAAACGAGCAATGGGTTTTGATAGCAATTCGCACGAGATGCTGATGAATTTGATTAAATAATTAAATAGGTGAAGAATGAGTATTTACATAAAAAATGGAATTTTACATGTAACCGGTGCGCAAGACAAGTTGCGTAAAAAAGGACAGGAAAAGCCTGACTTTTTGACCAATTATACAATGCTTGATATTGAAACAACGGGCTTATATCCTTACCGCGATCGAATTACTGAATTAGGTGGGGTTAAGGTACGTAACGGTCAAATTGTTGATCAATATACTAATTTGGTGAAGTTTTCCAAGAATAATTCTGTTCCTGCTTTTATTACTAAGCTAAATGGAATTACTGAAGAGCAAATTGTGAAGGAAGGGATTCCGGCTGAGCAGGCTATTCGTGAATTTCGTGAGTTTATTGGTGATGACGTTATCATTGGGTATAACGTCAATTTTGACTTGAACTTTTTGTATGATTTAAGTCAAAAATATGGCTTACCAGTGCTTGATAATGATTACGTTGACGTATTGCGTTTGGCGCGGACATATTATCCACGCGAGCGCCATAACCGTCTGCTTGACTGCGTGCAGCGGGCTGGAATTGCTCAAGTTGAGGCTCACCACGGTTTGCAGGATTCTCTTGATACGATCAAGGTTTATGATGACTTTGCCCAGCACTTTACTGATGATTTATTGGAAAAGGCACAAAGCAAGATTAAGAATATCGACCTAACTACTGGCGAATTGGATTATGTTGACTTAGGTTGGCACAATCCGGTTCAAAATAAGAATATCGTTTTGTCTGGCAATATTCATATGAACGAAGCTGAAGCGGGCAAGATGATCAACAATATGGGCGGCCAAGTTGACAATTCAGTGTTAGCAACGACTAATTACTTAATCATGGGTGATCAAGATTTCTTTAGAAAAGATAATCAGGATTTGAATGCAGCACGTGATTTGATCAAAAATGGTGCTAAGATTAAACGTTTCTCGGAGACCTTTTTCTTAAGCATGCTTGATGATTGGGCTCGTAGTTAGAGGAAAAAGATGACACGAAGAAGACGAAAAAAACAAGGAACGGTTGTTTCATCATTAATTGTCTTAATCGCGATTTTATGGGGAGTTTTTACTAAAGCTGGCAGCGATCCAAATGGCAGCCAGTTTTTGCGTGACTTTACTGGCAATAATGATGAACATGTAACTAATACAATTAGCGATGCATCAAAAGCCAAGACCAATTATGGAGGTCTATCGCCAACTGATTATCAAAAATTAGCTAATTTGAATTTTAAGAGTGGCAGTCGCGCTTATACCGAAGTCAACCATGATAAGTCGACTTTGGTCAAAGGCGCATGGAAGATAAATCGGGTGATTTACTCTAACCTTGATTCATTGAATCGAACATCGCGCTCTAATACAGCCTTTTTGGAAAAGCGCAATGTGGCTAATGATAGCTTGCGAGTAAGGCAATATGTTGAACCGACTGGCTGGCACTATAATCACCGTAACGGTACCCAAATCTATAATCGGGGCCACTTGATTGCCTATTCAGTCTCAGCTGGAATTGATCAAAGCGGCAATTATGATCCACGCAATCAATCAGGGGACCAAAATAATCCTAAGAATTTATTTACGCAATCCGCTTATTCTAACCAAAAGATTCAGACTATTTTTGAGGCTAAGGTTAGGAGAGCACTGCGGCAGAATAAGCGTGTAATTTATCAAGCAACTGCTGTTTTTCGTGGTAATGAGTTAATGGCCCGCGGCGTGAATTTGCAGGCCGTTTCAACTGATGGCAGTTTAAACTTCAATGTCTATCTCTATAACGTGCAGCCCGGTTATGTTTTTAACTATAATAACGGTCGAGCAAAAGTTGATCGGCAAATGCAGGTTAATGAGTAGTAGAATTAATAATATGAAAAATTATTACTGAAATAAAAAAGGAAGTATAAACAATAATGAAAAAAGATAACTGTACTGCAATGCTAGTTGGTAAGGACGCTTCAATCGATGGATCAACCATGATTGCGCGTGACGAAGACGGTTATGGTGGCATTAACGAAAAAGTTTTTGTGGTAAACCCAGCCCGTCATTATGATGAAGATTATGTATCAAAATATAACGGCTTTAAGATGCACCTTGAGGGCGATGGCTGCAAATGGACTGCTGTCCCTACTGCTGATGATTCAGAAGGTCGCTGGGACGAGCAAGGCATTAACGAATATAACGTTGCCATGTCAGCCACTGAAACTGAAGCTACTAATGCTCGCTGCTTAGGACATGATCCTTTAGTAGCAAATGGAATCAACGAAGACTCAATGGTTTATATTACTTTGCCATTCGTGAAGACTGCTCGTGAAGGTGTTAAGCGCTTAGGGCAATTAATCGAAAAATATGGTACCGGTGAAAGCAACGGTATTGCCTTTTCAGACAACAAGGAAGTTTGGTATCTGGAAACTGGCGCGGGTCACCAATGGGTTGCGGCTCGTGTTCCTGATGATTCTTACGCAATTTGTCCTAACATCATGGTGATTCAAAATGTTGACTTTGATGATCCAGATAACTTTATGTATTCAGCTGGTATTCGAGAATTCGTAGAAAAGAATCATTTAAACAATAGTACTGACGGTAGCTTTTCTTTCAGAGATATTTTTGGTACTAAGGATGAAGCTGATGCTTTTTACAATACTCCAAGAACTTGGTATGGACAGAAGTTGTTTAATCCAAGCATTGAACAAGACCCAACTAGTCAAGAAATGCCATTTACGCGCGTTCCCGAAAAGAAGATTGGTGTTGAAGATGTGCAAAGATTTTTAACTAGTCACTATAACGGTACACCATACGATCCAATGGACACTTTTTCATCTGGTTCAGAAAAAGAACAAAAGATGTTCCGTTCTATTGCTTTAGACAGAAACCAAGAATCAAGCATCTTGCAAATTAGAAATGATGTTCCTGCCAAGATGGCTGCAATTCAATGGATTAATATGGGCTTTTATGCATATTCACCATATGTTCCTTTCTACACCAATATTGAGGATACACCACTTAACTATAAGGTGGCAGATCATATGGTTGATCCAGATAGTAGTGCTTACTGGTTGTATAAAACTTTACAAGTGCTTGTTGAACCACGCTATCACCAATATATTTATGAGGTAAACGCCTATCGTGATGATTGTCAAAGCTACGGTATTGGCCGAATTGATCTTATTGATGAAAAAGCTAAAAATATGGAAGGCAGAGAGCTTATTAAATATTTAACTAGCGCTAATGATGAAACTGCTGGTGTGATTACCAAAAAGACTAAGAACTTGATGAGCAAGTTGGTTCGTCAAGCCTTGAATAGTTCAAAATATCAATTTGAACGTGGAGATAACTTATGATACAAAAAGCCATGACTAATTCATGGCTTTTTTGGTACCTACCACAATATTTAGTAAACCCGAATTTTTAAAAAGAAATAAGTGAAAAATAAAAGCAAATGCGAACAAAAGCCGAATACTTGCTGAAAAGCATTTCACAAAGTCGTTGAAACCCCGAATTTCAAATGAAAATTATTTGTTATTTTCGTATATTTAGCTTAGAATTAATAGAGAAATTTAAAAATTTAAATCAATATATAGTGGTGCGTGAAACTTATGAATGATGAGAAATTCGTGGAAGTAAAGAACCTTAAAAAGGTTTATGATAACGGTCATGAAGCAATCAAGGATGTTAGCTTTTCCGTAAAAAAAGGTGACCTTGTATGTTTGCTTGGCCCATCTGGTTGTGGTAAAACAACCATCTTAAATATGCTAGCTGGTTTGCTTAATCCAACTAGCGGTGACATCCTTTTTGATGGCAAGTCAGTTGTTAACGTAGCACCTAAGGATCGTCAGATCGGCTATGTTTTCCAGAACTATGCCTTATATCCACATATGACTGTACTTCAGAATGTAATGTTTCCTCTGACTGTGGGCAAGCAAAAGATGCCTAAGGATGAGGCAAAGAAGATTGCTGAAAAGTATATGGCAACGACCCAGATTACCGAGCTTGCTGATCAAAAGCCGGGCAATTTATCTGGTGGTCAACAGCAGCGTGTAGCTATTGCTCGTGCTTTAGTGCAACAACCTAAGATTCTGCTGATGGATGAACCATTGAGTAACTTGGATGCACGTTTACGGTTGAAGATTCGTGAAGAAATTCGTGCTTTAGTTAAAAGTGTGGGTATTACCACCTTGTTTGTTACTCACGATCAAGAAGAAGCCTTGTCAATCGGTGATAAGATTATTCTCTTTAATAATGGCGTGATCCAACAAGATGACTTAGGACAAAACTTCTATCTTGAACCAAATAACTACTTTGTTGCTAATTTTGTTGGTAATCCTGTGATTGATAACTTTAATGTAAAGGTTAATGGCGGCAAGATTACTGGCTCAGATTTTGAAATTAACATGGACGATTTAGACAAGGATCGTTTTAAACGTGACTTAACTGACGGCGAGTACGTTTTATCCGTTCGTCCAGAAAATATTTTGCCAGTTGAAGAAGATGGTGCAGTTTCAGCTAAAGTTGATGATGTCGAATTAATCGGTCGTGAACGAATTTTGAAATTTACCCATGATGGGGTACAAGCTCGTTCATTAGTCAACCTTGAGACACCAATTAAGCCTGGTGATAATATCAATTTGAAGATGCGTCTTGATCGAGTATTCCTGTTTACTAAGGAAGGAGAGCGTGTCTACTAATGAAGAGCAATCAGAAAAAGGCGTGGCTCTTTTTAGCGCCAACAATTATCTTTGTTACTTTCTTTAGTATTTATCCAATTTTGCGGGCCTTTGTAATGAGTTTTCAAAGCGGCTCGTTAATTAATCTGAATTGGAGCGGCTTCAGCAATTATCAATATATCTTTAGTGATCCAGAATTTTGGCGGGCAATCAAGAATACTATTTTGTATGCCCTAATTTCTGTGCCAGTTGCTTTGGCTATTTCAATCATGTTGGCCTGGTTTATTTTCAGCAGGATAAAGCATAAGTCATTCTTTGAAACGACTTTCTTTATGCCATATGTTACGTCAACTATCGCTATTGGTATCGTATTCCGTTATATTTTTAACGGTGACTATGGTTTGCTTAACTTCTTGCTCAAGGCAGTTCACTTGCCAACACCAAACTGGATTGATGATCCAGCGATGTCATTGACGACAATTATCATCTTTGGTGTTTGGACTTCTTTAGCTTTTAACATCGTTATCTTGATGGGGGCTTTGAGAAACATTGACCCTAATTACTACACAATTGCGGATATGTATGGCGCAACTGGTACTGAAAAGTTCTGGCGTATTACAATGCCGCAGCTTGTGCCAACGATCGCATTCTTATTAACAATGAATATCATTGCTGCATTTAAGATTTATACATCTGTTTATGCTTTATTCAATGGACAAGCAGGTGTTGGTAACTCAGCTACAACTGCAGTGTTCTACATCTATAACAAGTTCCAAATTGTTGGTACTCCAGGTGTAGCGATGGCCGCAACGGTTGTCTTATTTATCATCATTATGTTTGTCACATTCTTGCAACGCAAGATGATGAAGAAGATTGGAGGACGGTAAAGGATGAAGAAGATTCGTTGGGGTACTTTGATTGCTTATATTATTTTAGCGATTTTCGCAATCATTACTGTCTTTCCATTCATCTACATGATTTTGGGTGGATTAATGAGTTTTAGAGAAACAACCACTATTCCACCAACAATCATTCCTAAGCATTTTGAATGGTCAAATTATGCCAAAGTATTCGCCCAAGCTCCATTTGCTCGTTACTTCCTAAACACTTTTATCACAGCTAGTGTAACGACAATTGTGAGTTTGTTTAACGCCTTGCTTGGTGCTTTTGCCATGGTTAACTTGAAGTTCAAGGGTAAAGGTGTTGTTCAAATGGTACTTTTATCATTATTGATGGTGCCTGGTGAAGCAATTATCTTTACTAACTACAATACCATTGCCAGAATGGGCTTGTTGAACACTTATATTGGTTTGGTATTGCCATTTTTAACTTCAATTTTCTACATGTACTACTTGCAAAGCTACTTCGGTTCAATCTCACAGACAATTTATAAAGCTGCGATGATTGACGGAGCGAGTGATTGGGAATATATTTGGAAAATTTTGGTGCCAATGTCTAAAGGTGGCTTGTTCACCGTTGCTTTATTAAGTTTCATTTCTGGTTGGAATTCATTCCTCTGGCCATTATTGGTAACTAACGAAGACAGCATGAGATTGTTGAACAATGGTTTAACTTCATTTGCATCTGATGCAGGTAGTGAAACTCAACTTCAACTTGCTGCTGCCACATTGACTGTTTTGCCAATCTTGATTTTGTACTTAATCTTTAGAAAGCAAATTATTCGAGGAGTAGTGCGCAATGACCTTAAAGGATAAAACGACAGTAACTTTTTATAATGGTTTAACCACAATTGGTGGACCGATGATTGAAGTGGCCTATAACAAGTCGCATGTATTGTTTGACTTGGGGGAAGTTTATCGGCCAGAGTTAAAATTGCCAGATGAAAGTTATCAAACTCTGATTAAAAATAAATTAATCGGGGATGTGCCTAATTTTTACGATCCTAAATTAACGGGTAAGCCAATTGATACTGATCGCTGGGAGCATGCGGCGGCCTATATTTCGCACCTACATTTGGATCACAGTAAGGCAATGAACTTTTTGGCCCCAGAAATTCCACTTTATGCAGGTCCAATTACAGCTCATTTATTGCCAGCCTTGAATGAAAAGGGCGACTTCTTGCTTCCTGCTGCAGGTCATGATCGGACTTATACTCGTCCAATCATCGCGGCAGAATACAAGAAACCAATTAAAGTGGGCGATATTATCCTGGAAATATATCCTAGTGATCATGACGCTTACGGTGCTACTGGTCTATTAGTTAAGACACCGGATAAGCAAATCGCCTATACTGGCGACATTCGCTTGCATGGTTATCATCCAGATTGGGTGCGGGACTTTATGCAGGCAGCTAAAAATAGCGATATGCTGATTATTGAAGGCACTGGTGTTTCTTGGCCAGAAGAAAAGCATGATGAAAACAGTGAAGAGTTTACTGGCCCTAAGAATGAAGTAGAACTAACTGAAGAAATCGTGCGCCTGCAAAAGGCTAATCCTGAACGCCAAATCACTTTTAATACTTATCCTACTAATGTTGAACGATTATTGCGAATCATTGCCGATTCACCAAGAAAGGTCGTTTTACATGCTCAGCGTGCCCATTTGATTAAGGAAAGTTTGGATGAAGACTATCCTTACTATTACATGCCTAATGAGGAGCACTATGCTGACCTTAAGTCAGAGCTAGAAGTTAGCTATGATGAGCTTTTAGCAGATAATCATAAATACATGTGGCAAGTTGTCACCGATTATGATAAGCTGCAAAAGGGTGGTTTGTATATCCACTCAAATGCTGAGCCATTAGGGGATTTTGATCCTGCCTACAAACCATTTGTAGAGGCTTTAGCTAACAATGATATTGAGTATAAGGCGTTGCGCTGTTCAGGCCATGCCGATGAAAAAGAACTCAAGGAAATCATTGCTGGGGTTCAACCAGCTGTTTTAGTACCGGTGCACACATTGCATCCGGAGCTGGAAGAGAACCCATATGGAGAACGGATTTTACCTAAACGTGGTCAAACAATCACGCTTTAGTGAATCAAAAATATATTGTTGTTTAGTTTTATTTTTTGGGAGGATTTATCCAAATGAAGTTTAGTAAGAAACTTACTATGGCTGCCGTTGCTACTTTGGCCCTAGTTGGCACTGCTGCTTGTTCAAAGAGCGGCAATTCTTCTTCATCAAGTTCAGAGAAGATTCCATCAAAGATTACTAAGAAGACTACAGTTGTCTTCTGGAACGCTATGCCGGGAGTACAAGGTTCTACTTTAAAGCAATTAACTAATGAATTTGAAAAGAAGAACCCTAAAATTACTGTTAAGCTTGAAAACCAAGGTGCATACAATGATTTGCAAGCTAAGATCAACTCAACTTTGCAATCACCAAATAACTTACCTACTATTACTCAAGCTTATCCAGGTTGGCTTTGGAACGCAGCTCAAAACAAGATGCTTGTAAACATGACCCCATATATCAACAACAAGAATGTTGGTTGGGGCAGTGCAAAGGCATCTGACATTAGAACTGAACTTCTTGATGGTGCAAAAATTAAGGGAACTCAATACGGTATCCCATTTAACAAGTCAATTGAAACTTTGACTTACAACAAGACCATGTTTAAGAAATATGGCATCAAGAAAGTTCCAACTACTATGGAAGAACTTAAGGATGTTTCAGAAACTATCTACAAGAAGAGTAACCACAAAGTTGTAGGTGCTGGTTTTGATTCACTATCCAACTACTACACTCTTGGTATGAAGGACGAAGGCGTGAACTTTACTGATAAGATTAACTTCAGTGGTTCAACTTCAAAGAAAGTTCTCAACTTCTATGCAGATGGTATTAAGAAGGGTTACTTCAGAGTAGCTGGTTCAGAACACTACCTTTCAGGTCCATTTG
>ERZ1643250.413-NODE-413-length-46472-cov-51.342159_pt1 | contig 46472 bp, 49 predicted proteins | sample MGYA00579262_ERZ1643250 | MGnify/ENA primary metagenome ERZ1643250 (study PRJEB29033, sample SAMEA4952265) | chicken gut metagenome | biome: Broiler Chicken; feature: Gastrointestinal Tract; material: Caecum | place: Ireland | collected 2018 | study: Broiler...
ACAGGCTGGCCGCCAAATATGGCACAGGTGGCCGTTTAGGCTGGCAATCTGCATACACCGCCCAATATGGCGATTTCATTTTCTTTCAGAACGAGAGAAATATAAAGAACAGACATCCGGAGAGAAACAGAACCGTGGAGGATTTGCTGAAAAATAAAAAGACTTGTCCGGAAGAAACCATTTACCAGATTGGCACAGTAGAAGAATTTGTACCGCCGGAAATTTTGTTGCAGATTGCAAATGATTTCTTTGGAGAAATGGAAAGCAGATTTGGTACTCATGTTCACATTCTGAACTGGGCATTGCATCTGGATGAGGGGACACCCCACATTCAGGAACGTCATGTGTTCGATTGCAAAAATCAATACGGTGAGCTTTGTCCCCAACAGGAAAAGGCATTGGAGAAATTGGGAATACCGCTTCCTGATCCGAGCAAGCCGAAAGGCAGACACAACAATCGCAAGCAGACTTTTGATGCTATGTGCAGAGAAATGTTGTTTGAGATCTGCGAGCGTTATGGTCTGCATCTGGAGCGTGAGCCGATTTACGGTGGGAAAGCCTATCTGGAGAAAAATGATTATATCATCGAAAAGCAGAAACAGGTCATGGCAGAAAAAGAACAGGCACTTTCAGAAATCACAATGAAGCTGGAGGATGCAGAATCTCTGGTGGAAGAAATTGCAGATACCGCTTATGAGAAAGCATGTGAAGTAATTGCGGAAACAGTTTTTGCTGAAACCCAGAAACAGGACTTGGAGGTTGTGGCGAATTATCAGAAGTGGATCACAGAAGAAAGCAATGTTTCGGCTGATAAAAAATCTGCCATCAGTAAATCTCTGGATGCCCTGCAAAACAAAATGAAGAAAACGGCGGACAAGCTGCTGAATAAAGTTTTGACCGCATTGAAACTGCCGATAGTCAAAGAAAAGAACAAGGCTGTGGTAAAGGAAAAAGCAAAAGAATCGCTGCTTGTAAAATTGCAGCGTAATAAAGAACTTGTGAAAAAGGATGGTGATTCGGATAAGAAAATCAAACAAAAAAATATGGAACGCTAACAGGCACTTGTCATTTTCTTCAGAAATGTCAGGTGCTTTTTCTATGGAGAGGAATATGCCATGAATGTGTTTGATACAGTCAAGCAGTCTGTCACAACCAGACAGGCTGCGGAAATATATGGAGTGAAAGTCCGCAGAAATAATATGGCATCCTGCCCTTTTCACAATGATAGAATTCCGAGCATGAAAGTGGATAAGCGTTTTCATTGTTTCGGGTGTGGAGCTGACGGCGATGTAATTGATTTTGTATCAAGGCTTTATGGTATCTCAAGTCTGGAAGCAGCACAAAAGATAGCTTCAGACTTTGGGATTTCTTATGATAGTAAGCCTGTAAAAGCAAAGCCGAAGAAAGTGGTACACAAAAAATCAGATGCACAGATCTATGCAGAAGCCGAGCAGCGTTGCTTTCGGGTTCTGTCAGACTACTACCATCTTCTGAGAAAATGGGAAATGGATTACGCTCCCAACATGGAAGATGAAACATGGCATCCGCTGTTTGTGGAAGCCTTACAGAAAAAATCGCATCTGGAATATCTTTTGGATATTCTGGTGTTTGGAGAAATAAAGGAAAAAGCATTGCTTGTGATGGCATACGGGAAGGAGGTGGCATCGCTTGAACAACGAATTTCAGAATTTATCTGCCGAGAAGCAGAAACAGGCATTGGAAGCAGCCAGTGATATGGAAAAGCCATGTTCTCCGGCAGAAGTAAGAGATCGCTTAGACCGAACAGAAAATGGCGGCGTGAAGAACAGCATTAAAAACTGCCTTACGGTATTCCGTCTGGATGAAGTGCTTTATAAAAGTATCCGTTACAATCTGTTTACGGAAAAAATAGAGATTGTGAGGCAGTTATGGTGGCATAAAAGAAGTCCCGTACTGAATGAAACGGATGTGAATTATCTGATGCTTTATCTGGAAGAAACCTATGGTCTGAGTGTGGAAACGAAAATAGCAAGGGCAATATCAATCATTGCAGACAAAAATAAGTATCATCCGATTCAGGAAAAACTGAAAAGTCTGGAGTGGGATGGCGTAAAACGCATTGAAAATGCACTGCCTCACTTCCTTGGAGTGGAGAAGAATGAATACACCTGTGCAGCCATGCAGTTGTTTATGCTGGGAGCCATTCACCGAGCATTTCAGCCTGGATGCAAATTTGAAATGATGCTCTGTCTTGTGGGTGGTCAAGGTGCCGGCAAGTCTACGTTTTTTCGATTTCTTGCAATAAAAGATGAGTGGTTTTCTGATGATTTGAAAAAGCTGGATGATGATAATGTGTTCAGAAAGATGCAGGGGCATTGGATTGTGGAGATGTCGGAGATGATTGCAACAGCCAATGCAAAAAGCATTGAGGATATTAAATCGTTCCTAAGTCGCCAGAAGGAAACCTATAAAGTTCCTTATGATAAGCAGCCGGATGACAGGCTTCGACAATGTGTGTTCGGTGGCACTTCCAATACATTGGATTTTCTGCCACTTGACCGTACCGGAAATCGTAGGTTTCTTCCGATTATGGTTTATCCGGAAAGGTCAGAGGTACACATTATGGCGGATCAGAAGGCTTCCAGAGCATATATCGAGCAGATGTGGGCAGAAGCCATGGTAATCTATCGAAGCAAAAAATATCAGCTCGCCCTTTCCAAAGAAATGGAACAGTATCTGAAAGAATTTCAGAAGCAGTTTATGCCGGAAGATACGAAAGCAGGCATGATTCAGGGATTTTTGGATAGCTACAAGGGAAATATGGTTTGTTCCAAGATGCTTTATAAAGAAGCATTGAATCATCCGTTTGATGAGCCGAAACAATGGGAAATCCGTGAAATCAACGATATTATGAACAATTCCATTGTGGGGTGGAAGCAGTTTACGAACCCAAGGCATTTTGCCGGATATGGCAGGCAGAAAGGCTGGGAGCGTGACAACGAGCCTGTGGCAACCGGAACGAATCCTTTGGATGGTTTTGTGGAACTGACGGAGGAAGAAGCCAAACAGATGGAGCTGCCTTTTGGAAATACAGGGTAAATTGTCAGTTAAAATGCTATCGGGTTGTCGATTTGGTTGTCTTGGAGAATCCTTATATTTCAACGGATTTTCTACTCTGACAACCAAAACACCCCATAATTATAAAAAGAATAGAATTAAAGTAGCAGAGTTTTGTGTTGAGATTTGACAGTTTGTTAAGGTCGGTTGCCGAACTTCGTTGTCAATTTCCTTTGCAAAACTCTTTTTATGGAGGTAAGCAAAAATGAATGTACGAAATGAAGTGAGATCGCATCTTGCGTGCGAGGGAGTAACCATGCAGGATGCGTTGGGAAAGTTGGAACAGCAGTATGGATGGAGCAGGAGTATTTCCAATCTGTCGGGGAAACTCCATCGAGAAACACTGCGATATAAGGAAGCCGTGGAGCTGGCAGATGTGCTGGGTTACGAGATTGTTTGGAAAAAGAGGGGGTAAGTGCCTATGGTGAAAGAACAGGGTCTGAATGTAGATAAGTATGATATTCCTGTCTGGAGAAAGTACACTCTGAGCGTGCAGGAAGCGGCAAGATATTTTCACATTGGAGATAAGAAGTTACGAAAGCTAATTGACGAGAATCCGGATGCAGAGTTCATTCTCTGGAATGGGTCAAGACCTCAGATCAAGCGTAGAGTGTTTGAACAATATGTAGATGAAAAATTATCTGCCATATAAAAACGGCAAATACACGATAGATTCGGAGCCAAGTTTATGATATTATATATATATCATAGCTTGGCTCTTTTCTATGACAGTTAGGTTGATAGAAAGGAGAACTGAATGTCAGAAGTAAGACGAGACAATAAAGGTCGCAAGTTATTTAATGGAGAGAGCCAGCGCAAAGACGGGAAATATGAATACAAGTATCAGGATGCATGGGGCAAGAGAAAGACGGTGTACAGTTGGAAACTGACTCCGACTGACCGAGTTCCGGTAGGAAAACGTGATGATATTTCCCTGCGAGAAAAGATTAAGCAAATTCAAAAGGATTTAAACAGCAACATCACACCGGATGGCGGTAATTTCACAGTTCTGGAACTGGTGGAAAAATATATTTCCCAGAAAACCGGTGTCCGTCATAACACAAGGGCGAATTATAACTTTGTGGTTAATGTAATTAAGAAAGAAGCCTTTGGGCAGAAGCGTATTGACAAGATAAAGGTATCTGATGCAAAAGAATGGCTGATTAAGATGCAGCAGATTGACGGGCGAGGTTATAGTTCGATTCACACGATCCGTGGTGTGGTAAGACCTGCCTTTCAGATGGCGGTGGATGATGATTTGCCGGTGAAGAATCCGTTTGGGTTTCAACTGAACACTGTTGTTGTGAACGATAGCGTAACAAGGGAAGCTATCACACGAAAGCAGGAAAGAGATTTCTTGGAGTTTGTGAAGAACGACAAGCGTTTCTGTAAGTACTATGACGGTATCTATATCCTGTTTAAGACAGGGCTTCGTATCTCTGAATTTGTTGGATTAACGAAAAAAAACCTTGATTTTGAGAACAGCAGAATCATTGTGGATCATCAGCTTCAGAGAACCAGAGATATGAAATATATCATTGAAGATACCAAGACAGAAAGCGGCGAACGTATGGTGCCTATGACACCGGAAGTTAAGGAAGCCTTTCAGCGTATCCTTGCCAACAGACAGAACCCAAAGATTGAACCAATGGTAGATGGTTACAGCGGATTTCTGTTCTTGGACAAAAACGGAAGACCGATGGTGGCACTTCACTGGGAGAAATATTTTCAGCATATCCGTGAGAAGTACAACAAGATTTACAGGGTACAGATGCCGAAAATTACTCCTCATGTTTGCAGACATACTTTCTGTTCCAATATGGCGAAGTCTGGAATGAATCCGAAGACGCTTCAATATATTATGGGTCATAGTGACATCAGCGTAACGTTGAATGTTTACACTCATTTGAATTACGATGATGCAGAGGAAGAAATGCAGAAAGTAGTGGAATCATCTTCCAAGAAATCGACAACGCACCGTAAAAGGTGCGTGTCGTAAATCTTTAGAATTTACGACAGAATTTACGACAAATGATGGCAAAAACAAGCCAAAATAAGCGTAATTATACCAAGTTATGGTTGTATGCCTTCTGTCGTAGTAATGCCGAAAAGTGGCGTAAAATCAAGGAAAATCAGCATTTTCAAGGAGTTTTAGATATATGATAAAAGTATTATTCATCTGCCACGGCAACATCTGCCGTAGCACCATGGCTCAATTTGTTTTTCAGGATATGATTAATAAGGCCGGCTTGTCCGACCTGTTTTATATTGATTCCGCAGCTACCAGTACAGAAGAAATCGGCAATCCCCCTCATTACGGAACAGTCAGGAAAATGCGGGAAATAGGGATACCGGTGCTGCCTCACAAGGCAGTCCAGATGAAAAAATCAGACTATGAGAAATATGATTTTCTTCTGGGAATGGATGAGTGGAATATACGGAATATGAACCGGATCGTGAAAAAAGATCCGGTTCATAAAATCCATATGCTCCTGGATTTTTCTAAACATCCAAGAGCTATTGCTGACCCCTGGTATACCGGGAATTTTGACGTGACCTATGATGATATTCTGGAAGGCTGTCAGGCCTTCCTGGAATATCTGAGAAAAGAAGGAAGGATATAGGCAGATTTAGCTGAAAAGAAGAGTCAGTCTTTTATGGCTTCATAGACCTGCCGGGCAATGAATTCTGCACCTTCAGCGCAGGGATGGACGCCATCCTCCCGGAAAAATTCCGGGTGGCTGCTGGTGGCCTGATGGATATCGATTAGCGGCAGGTTCAGCTCCTGAGCCAGATTTCGGATCAGTTCTGTGATCAGATCCACGGTTTCAGCTGAAATGTCATAATCGTTATCCGGAAGCTCAGGATCTGTGTTTTGAGGAAAGACTGTAGCCGGCGTCATAAGATAAAGCTGAGGACTGCTTTCAAGTTCCTGATAATAGCGGATTATTTCACGATAATCAGAAAGAAAGGCTTCCGGGTCTTTCCAGTTCTGAGGTTTTGCATCGTTGGTGCCCAGCATCAACAGGACAATATCCGGGGCAAAATCGAGACTTTTCTGGAAGTTTTCATTTTCCCAATAGGGATAGTCTCCGGATTTTTGCAGAGTATAGCCGCTGGCTCCGAAATTTTTTACCTGGTAGAGGGAGCCCAGAAATTTCTGGAGCTTGGCAGGATAAGAGTTTCTTGAGATGTTCGAAATGCCGGCGCCATAAGTGATACTGTCTCCCACGCAGGCGATCCGAAGGGACTGGCGCCGCTGAAGGCAGAGGATGAGTATGGGAGTCAGAATACATACAAAAAGGGCGGAAAGGAAAATCATAAGTCTGTTTTTTTGTTTCATAAAGCTGCAGTGCTCCTTTTCTGTTTTTTCAGGTTTAAAGCCTATGTGTTTCCCTACATTGTTTCTTACAAAACAGGCAGGGAGCTAAAACGAACTTACCTCCGTGTATGCGGAGAGTATATAATTATTGTAAAAGACTTAAAAATAAATTACAAGGCAGGATAGAAAAATGTCAGAAGAAATTAAGGAAATTTTAGAGGGACTTCCTTTTTGGGAGCATCTGGAAAAAGAAGAGAGAGAGCTTTTGGAGAGGGAATCCAGGAAAGTTTTTTACCCCGCAGGAGCCAGTGTTTATTCCGGAGCAAGGGAATGTCTGGGGGAGATTTTTATCCAGAAAGGTATTCTGAGGACGTATCTGCTTTCCGACGAGGGCAAGGAAGTCACTATGTACCGGCTGCGTCAGGGAGATGCCTGTGTGCTGACAGCTTCCTGTATCCTTCCCGCCATTACCTTTGATGTGGAGATTGAGGCGCAGACAGATGTGGAGGCTTTGCTGATTCCAGTGGGGACCTTATCAAAGATTACGAAGAAGAATGTGTATGCAGAGAACTTTGTTTATAAAGAAGCAGCCAAACGTTTTTCCGATGTAGTAGAGGCCCTGCAGCAGATTATGTTTCTCAGCCTTACCCAGAGGGTTGCTGCCTTTCTTCTGGATGAATCGGCTAAGAATCATTCTCAGTTGATATCTGTGACCCATGAAGAACTGGCAAGGCAGATTGGAAGCGCCAGGGAGGCAGTGAGCAGGATTCTGAAGCAGATGGCCAAAAAGGGATATATCACTTTGACCAGAGGTGAAGTGAAATTAGAAAATAAAGAAGAAATGTACAAGCTTCTGAACTAAGAAGAGATTTGTCAGATTTGTATAAAATACCCTCTGCCCAGAGAAGCCGGCTCTGTCAGCAGAGGGTATTTATCTTGTATAGTATGCAAAGTAGTAGGCTGCCTATTATTTCAGCATGGCTTCCAGCTGGTTCTTGGGAACTACACCTACAGATTTTTCAGCAGCCTTTCCGTTTTTAAATACGATTACAGTAGGAATGCTCATTACACCGAACTGGGCTGCCAGACTGGGGGATCTGTCTACGTCGATCTTGCCTACTTTATAGGCGCCGTTGGCTTCTTCGGCCAGCTCTTCAATGACAGGGGCCAGCATCTTGCAGGGCATGCACCAGGTTGCCCAGAAATCGATCATTACCGGTACATCAGAATTAAGAACTTCCTGCTCAAAATTATCCATTGTTATTTCCATTGCCATAAAATCATCTCTCCTTTTTGTTTTCCCCTGGCCTGTTGTTTTGTTTTTTACTGAACTAGCCTGAGGTATAATTTCAGTTTCACATGCTATGAATACTGAATATGAATCCAGTATAATACATTTTCTGTAAAATGTCTGTGATTAAATCACATTTTTTAAATACTTTACTGCTTTAGTTCCTGCCAGGGCCCCTTCATATACGGCTTTTGCAATCTGGAGCATGCCGCCGGTACAGTCTCCTGCGGCGTAAAGACCGGGGAGGGGAGTGCTGGTGTCCGGCTCTATGAGGATATGATTGTTTTCAATGACCAGCCCCAGTTTCCGAGCGATATCTGTACTGTCAGCTGTTCCAAGAGCCACAAAGAGGCCAGAGACAGGCAGCCTGGAACCATCCTCCAGTTCTACATAGGAGAGGGTCCCTTCTCCACCGGCAGAGAGGAGTTTTTTGGTTTCTACTGGAATATCTCCGGGAGTTTCCCCCTGGAAATCTGCTTCTATTCCATTGGTAAGAATGGTAACCTTCGCGGCCAATGGCTCCAGGACTTTGGCTTCGTGAAGGGCGTAGGGACCGTTTCCCAGAACAGCCACTTCTTTTCCCCTGTAGAAGAACCCGTCGCAGATGGCGCAGTAGCTGATGCCGCTGCCTTCATATTTTTTCAGTTCTTTTAGAGCTAAGGTATTTCGTTTGGCTCCTGTGGCCAGGACCAGGGCTTTGCTGTGATAAGTATGCTCTGTGGTATGAACGGTGTAGTCTCCGTCATATTCTACGGCCAGCAGTTCTTCTTCCATGACAGGGACCTGAAAAGATTTCAGCTGTTCCAGCCCGTTCTGATACAGTTCTGCTCCTGAGACCGGCTGGGGAAGACCATAATAGTTTTCGATTTTTACGGCTTTTTCCAGGGCGCCGCCCCCTTTATGAAGAACAAGAGGGGTGATGCCGGAGCGGACGGCGTAGAGGGCTGCAGATACACCTGCAGGCCCTGCCCCTGCGATGATCAGTTTTTCCATTTCCATAGGTTAAAACCTCCTAAAGTATTGGCTTTTGTATCATTCTATCATACCCCGGCTGAAATTCCCAGAAAATACATGAGACAAGGGGAGAAACAGGGGAAAACTCTTTATAATGTTATGAAAAAATGGTAAAATAGGTGCAAGTAAATGATGGAAGGGGTGTTTCTATGGATATTCTGGAAAAGAAGATAGAGCTGTTGAAAAAAGTCATAAATGAGAGCAGTTATACGGTAATGCTGGGTGGCTCTGGCATGATGAAGGAAGGCGGCTATCAGGGACTGAAATCGGCTGAGCAGGCCTATGAGACGGAGAAAAAGTACGGATTATCTCCGGAGGATATTTTTACCACAGTATTTTATAATAACCGGACAGAACAGTTCTTTAATTTTTACCGGACAGAGATACTGGGAAATATTCCCCAGATAACAGAGTCTGCCTATGTGGCAGCCAGGATGGAAGCAGCAGGAAAACTTCAGTGCATCATTGACAGCAATGTTTACGACCTGCCCCAGAGAGGCGGCTGTAAGAATGTGATTTCTATCCATGGTTCCATATATCATAACCAATGCCCCCACTGCGGAAGGCAGTATTCTATGGAGTATATCCGGGATTCTGAAAAGATTCCCAGATGTGAGAACTGCGGACGGGTAATCCGGCCAGGCGTCACACTTTATGGAGAGATGCTGGACAGCCTGGTCATGTCAGAGGCTACCAGGCAGGTAGAACAGGCAGAGGTGCTCATGCTTATGGGGACCAGCATGGAGTCGGAAGTTTTTTCAAAATATATTCGGTATTTTGAAGGAAAGAAGCTGGTGATCATACATAGCGAAGAACATTTTATGGATGAAAAAGCAGATCTGGTCATTATCGATGAGCCGAAAAACGTACTTCCAAGGCTGGGATTCTGAGTCCTTCAGCATACAGGAGAGGGGCGGACTCTCTGTACAATGGAGATAAGTAAAGCTTTTACTAGAAAACAAAGGGAAAAGGTGTTTTGGATTATACAATAAAAGCACCTTTTCTTTTTTTGATGTAAGGCATTATAGTGAAAAGTTATGAAAATTTTTGAAGAAAATGATAAAAAAGTGGCAGATTGCAAGTGGTAGAACCAGTACCTACCAATCGGTATAAAAAAAACACGAGAATTTCATCCAAAAACTTTGGGAAAGATGGAAAAAGTACAAGTGTTTTTGACAAAATTTTTCCCTTTTTGAATTTTGAAAAATGAAAAAAGGAATGATTGACAAAAAAATTTTTTAGCAGTAATGTAACTAATAATTAAATAAGAAGAAACAGCAGAGAAAAGTTTCTTTTATTTAATTATGAAAAGTGTATAAGAGAAAATTAAAGAAAGGAGAAAGTCAAAAATCCACTGATACAGAAAGGGAGGATGTCTTACGAACAGCATTGCTGAAAGGATTACGGAAGAGCTGAACTGCGAAACCGTATTTACCATTCCCATCTTAGGCGGCATCCCGGTTAATGAATCTGTAGTCGTTACGTGGATCATAATGGCTGTACTGACAATTCTGTCGGTAATCCTTGTAAGAAATCTCAAAGTGGAGAAACCCGGTAAGATTCAGCTTGCACTGGAGTCTTTTATCGGGTTTTTGAATGATTTCTTTATGGATACCATCGGAAAAGACGGAAAGCCGTATGTCCCGTATCTGATCTCAGTAGCCCTTTATATAGGCGCAGCCAACTTAATTGGGCTTTTCGGATTTAAACCGCCTACGAAGGACCTGAATGTAACGGCAGCCCTGGCGATCATGAGTCTTGTGCTCATTTATTATTCCGGATTGCGGAAAAAAGGCCTGAAAAAATTCTTTTTGGGATTTGCAGAGCCTATGCCTATCATCGCGCCCATTAATATAATGGAGATTGCGATCCGTCCTGTTTCCCTGTGCATGCGGCTTTTTGGAAACGTGATCGGAGCATTTGTAATCATGGAATTATTAAAGATGTTGATGCCGGCGATCTTGCCCATCCCATTCAGTTTGTATTTTGATGTTTTTGACGGTCTGATCCAGACCTATGTTTTTGTCTTTCTGACATCGCTTTTTATGAAAGAACAGATGGAATAAAGATTAAAAAATCAAATTTAGTTTTATTATCAATTAAGTTTAGAAGAAAAGGAGAAATGAATTATGTCAGCAGCAATCGGAGCAGCTATTGCAGTATTAACAGGTATCGGAGCAGGTTTTGGTATTGGTCTCGCAACTTCCAAAGCAGTAGAGGCAGTGGCAAGACAGCCTGAAGCAGCAAACAAGATCAGTACAGCTCTTCTTTTAGGATGTGCTCTTGCAGAGGCAACAGCTATCTACGGTTTCGTTATCGCTCTGCTGATCTTATTCTTATAATCAGCTGATCATCAAATTATTGAAAAGAAAGGCAGGTACAAAAAAAGATGTTAAATCTTGGTTGGAGCCTTGTCTGGACGATTATAAACCTGATAATTTTTTATCTTTTGATGAAGCGTTTCCTTGTGGGTCCGGTCCTGGGGATCATGGAAAAGAGAAAAAACCTTATTGCTCAGGAACTGGAAAACGCAAAGGCGGCCCAGGAAAAGGCAGAGGAATTAAAAGGACATTATGAAGGCGCTTTGGCAGGGGCAAAAGAAGAGTCAGCCCAGATTATTGAAGCAGCCAGAGCAGATGCCAAAAGCGAGAGTGAGCGTATGGTGAAAGAAGCAAATCTGGAAGCAGCAAAAATTATTGAAAATGCCAGAGTTACTGCAGAGCAGGAAAAAGAAAATGCTCTTCAGGGCGCTAAGTCAGAGATTGCCGGTCTGGCCCTGGAGGCTGCCAGAAAACTTCTTTCTGAAGGAAGCACAGAGAAAGGCAACAGTATGCTCTATGATGAGTTTTTAGCTAAAGCAGGTGATGGAAATGACACAGACGTCCATTAATTACGGTAAAGTTCTCTATGAACTTTCCATTCCAAAAGAAGCAGTGGAAGTTTCCCGCAGGATTCTGGAAGAAGTAGGGGAGCTGTCTGTTGTTCTGGAAAGTCCGGTAGTTACCCTGGCAGAAAAAGAAAGGGTAATTGAAAGGATTTTTCCCCAGGAGATGAAGAATTTTCTCTGTATAGTCTGCAAATATGCACATGCCTCGCTTCTGCCGGAAATTTTTCAGGCATATCAGGATTACTATAACGAACAGCATAAGATTTTGACAGCGGACCTGTACTGTGTGTCTGCTCCTTCAGAAGCACAGCTGGAGGGAATCCGGAAATTCCTTCTGGACAGATACCATACTCAGGACGCTGAAATACGAATTATAAAGGATGAAAGTCTGGTAGGGGGATTTCTGATAAGAACCCATGACCAGGAATTTGATTACAGCTTAAAAGGCCGTATCAACGCATTACAACAAAAATTGATCTGGAGGTGAACGGTTTGAGTTCAATCAATTCAGAAGAGATCATTTCTATTCTGAAAGAAGAAATAGAAAATTTCGATATGACAGCAGGTGTCCGGGAAGTCGGAAACGTGATCTGGGTTGGTGACGGAATCGCAACTGTTTACGGGATTGACCATGCCATGTACGGTGAGATCGTAACATTTGAAAACGGTGTCAAAGGAATGGTGCAGGATATCAAAAGAAATGAGATCGGCGTTATTATTTTCGGAAAGGATACTGGTATCCGTGAGGGTACAAAAGTTGCCCGCACGGAAAAGAGAGCCGGTATTCCCGTAGGCGAAGGCTATATCGGAAGAGTCGTGGATGCTCTGGGAGCTCCTATCGACGGAAAAGGAGAAATCCAGGCTGAAGATTATCGTCCAATTGAAAATGAAGCGCCTGGTATCATTGACCGTAAATCGGTATCAGTACCCCTGGAGACCGGTATTCTGGCTATCGACTCCATGTTCCCTATCGGAAGGGGCCAGCGTGAGCTGATCATCGGAGACCGTCAGACAGGTAAGACATCTATTGCCACAGACACGATCCTGAACCAGAAAGGAAAAGGTGTGATCTGTATTTATGTGGCAATCGGACAGAAAGCTTCCACCGTGGCGAAACTGGTGGGAACTCTTGAAAAACATGGGGCTATGGAATATACTACCGTATTTTCAGCAACAGCCAGTGACTGTGCGCCTCTTCAGTATATTGTGCCTTACGCAGGAACCGCTCTTGCAGAGTATTTCATGTACCAGGGCAAAGATGTACTGATCGTATATGATGACCTGTCAAAGCATGCAGTTGCCTACCGTGCTCTGTCTCTCCTCCTGGAGCGTTCTCCCGGACGTGAGGCTTATCCCGGTGATGTATTTTATCTCCACTCCAGATTGCTGGAGCGTTCCAGCCGGCTGAGTGAAGAAGCAGGGGGAGGTTCCATTACGGCGCTGCCTATTATTGAGACCCAGGCAGGAGATGTTTCTGCCTATATTCCTACGAATGTTATTTCTATTACAGACGGTCAGATTTTCCTGGAAACAGATTTGTTTATGTCAGGTGTCCGTCCTGCTGTAAATGTAGGACTTTCTGTATCCCGTGTAGGTGGAGCAGCCCAGACAAAGGCTATGAAAAAAGCATCTGGAAGCATGCGTATCGATCTGGCTCAGTATCGTGAGATGGAAGTCTTTACACAGTTTTCTTCTGATCTGGACGAGTCTACCAAGGCCCAGCTGGATTATGGAAAATGCATTATGGAACTTTTAAAACAGCCCCTGTGCAGACCCCTGTCTTCTTCTGAACAGGTAATCACACTTTGGGTTGCTACCCATAAGGTTATGACAGGAGTTCCTGTAAAAGATGTAAAAGCATTCCAGATGGATATGCTGGCCTACTTTGAGAAGGAGCATCCTGAAATCTGCAGGGAGATCGAGGAGAAGAAAGTTCTTTCAGATGAATTAGGAGAGCAGATTCTCAAGGCAGCAGAGGAATTTAAGAACAAGAACAGGTGATGAGATGGCAAGCGCAAAAGAAATTCAAAGCCGTATAAAAAGTATTCAGGATACAATGAAGATCACCAATGCCATGTACATGATCTCTTCTTCTAAGATGAAGAAAGCAAAACAGGTACTGGCAGATACAGAGCCTTATTTCTATGCTCTCCAGTCTGCGATCAGCCGTGTCCTCCGTCATGTGCCGGATATAGAGCACAAGTATTTTGATGAGCGGCCTCAGATCAGTGCAGAGGATAGAAAAGTGGGGTATATTGTAGTTACTGCAGACAAAGGTCTGGCAGGAGCTTATAACCATAATATCTTCAAGCTGGCTGAGGAACAGATTGCAAAGAATCCTCATACAGAGCTTTTTGTCCTGGGAGAAGTGGGAAGACGGTATTTTGCTCAAAAGCATATGGATGTGGATACAACCTTTCGCTATACCGTGCAGAAACCTACCAGACACCGGGCGAGAGTTATTGCAGAAAAGATGATCGCCATGTATCTGGATGGAGAGCTGGATGAAGTCCATATTGTATATACCCGTATGGTCAATGCGGCTACTATGGTGGCAGAGAGCAGTCAGCTCCTGCCTCTGAAAAAGGCAGCTTTCAACCCTCAGGCACAGCTTCTGGTAGATATACATCAGGAAGAGATTGAAATGGTCCCTTCGGCCCATGAGGTGTTGAACAGTATTGTACCGAACTATCTGAAAGGGTTCATTTACTGCTGTCTGGTAGAATCTTATGCCAGCGAGCATAATTCCCGTATGATGGCTATGGATGCTGCCACTACCAGTGCCAAGGATATGTTGAAGGATCTTTCCATTAAACTGAATCGTGTGCGTCAGGCCGCTATTACTCAGGAGATTACAGAGATTATCGGCGGAGCCAAGGCGCAGAAAAAGAAATAACAGAAGAAAGGAAGGAGGTTTCCTTTTATTATGAATAAAGGTAAAATCGTACAGGTCATGGGGCCTGTAGTAGACGTTGAATTTGAAAACCAAGACCTTCCGTACATCAAAGATGCCCTGACCGTAGAAGTAAACGGCAAAAAGCTGGTCATGGAGGCAGCTCAGCATATTGGAAACAACACTGTACGCTGCATCATGCTGGCCTCCAGTGACGGTCTTTGCAAGGACATGGAAGTAACTGCCACCGGAGCAGGCATTTCTGTTCCTGTAGGAAAGGAAACCCTGGGACGTCTATTCAACGTTCTGGGACAGGCTATTGATGGCGGAGAACAGTTAGACGACAGCAAACATTGGGTCATCCACAGAGACCCGCCTTCTTTTGAGGATCAGAGCCCGGTAGTGGAAATCCTGGAAACAGGAATTAAGGTTATCGACCTGCTGGCTCCTTATGCAAAAGGCGGTAAGATTGGTCTTTTCGGCGGCGCCGGTGTTGGTAAGACCGTATTGATTCAGGAGCTGATCAGCAATATTGCCACAGAACACGGCGGATATTCTATCTTCACCGGTGTTGGAGAACGTTCCCGTGAGGGTAATGACTTGTGGACAGAGATGAAAGAATCCGGAGTTCTGGAAAAGACCGCTCTGGTATTCGGACAGATGAATGAGCCCCCTGGCGCACGTATGCGCGTGGCAGAGACAGGTCTGACCATGGCAGAATATTTCCGTGATGAGGAGCATCAGAACGTGCTTCTGTTCATTGACAATATTTTCCGTTTTACACAGGCCGGTTCTGAAGTGTCTGCGCTTCTGGGACGTATGCCTTCTGCAGTAGGCTATCAGCCTACGCTGGCTACAGAAATGGGCGAGCTTCAGGAGCGTATCGCTTCTACAAAAAATGGTTCTGTAACTTCCGTACAGGCAGTTTATGTTCCTGCCGACGACCTTACAGACCCGGCTCCTGCAACAACTTTTGCTCATCTGGATGCAACAACGGTTCTTTCCAGAAAGATCGTGGAACAGGGTATCTATCCGGCGGTGGACCCGCTGGAATCTACCTCCCGTATTCTGGAAGCAGACGTAGTGGGTGAAGAACACTATGAGGTTGCCAGAAAGGTACAGGAATATCTTCAGAAATACAGTGAACTTCAGGACATCATTGCCATCCTGGGTATGGAAGAACTTTCAGAGGATGACCGTATGGTAGTGGCAAGAGCCAGAAAGATCCAGAGATTTTTGTCTCAGCCGTTCCATGTGGCTGAGGTATTTACCGGTATTCCGGGAAAATATGTCCCGCTGAAAGAGACCATCAGGGGCTTTAAGATGATCCTTGACGGAGAGATGGATGAGTATCCGGAAAATGCGTTCTTCAATGTAGGAACTATCGACGAGGTCATAGAAAAGGCAAAACAGGAAACTATGTAAGGGGTGCATGGATATGAATACATTTGGTATGAATGTGGTTGCCAGTGATAAAACCTTTTATCAGGGCAGAGGAGTCAGCATTACCCTTCCGGCAAAAGACGGAGGAATCACGATTCTGGCTCACCATGCAGATATGATGGTTGCCATTGTGCCCGGTGAGATAAAAATTGAGACTGAGGGCGGAGAAAAGATGACAGCTGTCTGCGGAGGCGGTTTTGCACAGGTGATCAATAATCGTGTGACTGTGTTAGTAGAGAGTATTGAACGTCCTGAGGATATTGACGTAAAGCGTGCCCAGGAAGCTCTGGAGAGAGCTCAGGAACAGCTCCGACAGAAACAAAGTCTCCAGGAATACTATATTTCAAAACAGGCTCTGTCCAGGGCTATGGCCCGTATGAAGGCTACCAGAGACAGAGGAATCTGAAAGAACAGAGAAAGGCTTCATGACGGTAAACTGATGTTGGATCAGGAGTGTCGCTATGGAGTCTTTTTCTTTGTAAAATAAGGCTTAGAATAAGATATTACTTAGAATTATATATTGCATACTAATTAGTTATAACGATGGGATTTCATTGACAAAGGCCTGGATAGTTGGTAGAATGTCAACAAAAGTTAGCCGAAGAAATCAGGAAAGCTGATTTCTGGGCATGAGAGAAGGTGCTGTATGAATAAACAGGTATTATCAATTCTGGTAGAGAATACAGCCGGTGTACTCAGCAGGGTGTCCGGTCTGTTCAGCCGCCGGGGTTACAGTATTGACAGCATATCTGCAGGGGTTACCAAAAATCCCCATTATACCCGTATGACAGTGGTCTGCAATGGGGACGCGCTTATTTTGGAACAGATTACCAGACAGGTAGAGAAGCTGGAAGATGTTCTTTCTGTAAAGGTCCTGGAAGATGGACAGAGCGTAAGGCGGGAGCTTATGCTGGTAAAGGTAAAGGTCCTGCCGGAACAGAGACCTGGCGTCACTACCATTGTAGATATTTTCAGAGGCAATATTGTAGATGTGAGCAAAGATTCCATGATCATTGAGGTTACAGGAGACAAGTCCAAGCTGGAGGCTTTTCTGGATCTGTTGGACGGATATGAGATACTGGAAACTGCGCGAACCGGTATTACCGGCTTGTCCAGAGGTTCTGACGGAATTTGCCGTCCGATTCCCGAAGACGAGAATGAATAAGGTTATTAGAGATTTTATCCCTAACATACAAAATATTATCTAGGAGGAAGAAAAAATGGCAGTAAAAATTTATTATCAGGAAGATTGCAACATGGCATTGTTAGAGGGCAAGACCATCGCCATTATCGGTTATGGCAGCCAGGGACATGCTCATGCTTTAAACTTAAAGGAATCCGGATGTAATGTTATCGTAGGTCTTTATGAAGGCTCCAGATCCTGGGCAAAGGCTGAAAAACAGGGCTTCCAGGTTTACACAGCAGCAGAGGCAGCTAAGAAAGCTGATATCATCATGATCCTGATCAATGATGAGAAACAGGCAAAATTATATAAAGAGTCTATTGAGCCAAACCTGGAAGAGGGCAACATGCTGATGTTTGCTCATGGTTTTGCTATCCACTTCGGACAGATCAAACCTCCTGCAAATGTAGACGTTACTATGATCGCTCCTAAGGCTCCTGGCCACACAGTAAGAAGCGAATACCAGATTGGAAGAGGAACTCCATGTCTGGTAGCTGTTGAGCAGGATTACACAGGAAAGGCAAAAGATATGGCTCTGGCTTATGCCGCAGCTTTAGGCGGAGCAAGAGCAGGTGTTCTGGAGACTACCTTCAAGGTAGAGACAGAGACAGACCTTTTCGGAGAGCAGGCTGTACTTTGCGGCGGTGTTACTGCCTTAATGAAAGCCGGATTTGAGACTCTGGTAGAAGCAGGATATGCTCCTGAAAATGCTTACTTTGAATGTATTCATGAGATGAAACTGATCGTAGACCTGATCTATGAAAGCGGATTCAAGGGAATGAGATATTCTATCTCCAACACAGCAGAATTCGGCGATTACATCACAGGACCAAAGATTGTTACAGACGAGACAAAGAAAGCTATGAAACAGATCCTGTCCGATATCCAGGACGGTACTTTCGCAAAAGACTGGATTCTGGAGAATCAGTCAGGCTGCATGCACTTCAATGCTATGAGAAAGAGAGAAGCTTCTCATCAGTTAGAAGAGGTAGGAGAAGAGCTGCGTAAACTGTATAGCTGGAATGGTAAAGAAAAACTTATCGACAACTAAAAAATATAAATAAAAAGAAAAAGAACCGCTTGCAGAAGCTGGAAGATTTTCCGGTTTCTGTGGGCGGTTCTTTTTGCTTTGTGGAATTATAGAAATTCTATAAAGAAGTTCGGGAGAACTTACACTTCCTCAAAGGATCCTGTTCTCTGCCGATAGAAATTAATAAATTCCTGAACCGCGGTGGTCTGTTGGATATTCTCCAGATAGGCAAATCCAATTTCTCTTTTTCGGATGGGAGAATCCAGAGGAATCTCCACCAGAGTTCCCTCCCGGAGTTCTTTTTCCACAAACTGGCGGATCACGCAGGCCACACCAAGACCAATCTTGGCGAATTCAATGAGCAGGTCCATGGTAGAAACTTCCAGAAGATTGTTGGTTTCTATATGAAAAAGTGACAGGTAATCGTCAATATACTGCCGGGTGATATTTTCCTTGTCCAGAAGCATAAGGGTGGCGGATTTCAGAATATCCTCCCGATTGTTTGTACGCAGGGAGAGATTATCCAGATAGGACTGGGTGGCCACGAAAATATCCTCGATCTCTCCAAGGGAATCGAAATGAATATGATGATACCGTTCTGGTTTTCCAATGAGACCCAAATCGATTTTGTTTTCCCGCAGAAGCTGAAGAGTATGGTAGGTAGACTGACATTCAATGGTGATCCGGATGTGAGGATGCTGGGCGATAAACTCCTTCAGATAGGGAAGAAGCATATATTTACACAAGGTAGAGGAAACGCCGATATGGAGGTGCCCGATTCCCAGTTCATTTATTTTTTTCAGCCGTTCCTCTCCTGTCTGAAGGGCGTAAAAGGCTCTCTGTACGTAGTCGTACAGGAGCTCTCCTTCTTCAGTAAGCTGTACCCCACGGGAGTTCCTGGAAAACAGTGTAACGTCCAGGCTCTGCTCCAGCTTCCGGATAGATTTACTGATGGCAGGCTGGCTGATAAAAAGCTCTGTGGCTGCTTTTGAGATATTTCCTGTATTTGCCACTGTATAAAAAACTTTATATAGGGATAGGTTCTGGTCCATAAGCACTCCTTTCTCTGACAGGAATAAACTGCAATGTTTATGAATTTAAGTTATGTCTGTCATGTTTAATATGTATTTCTATTATAACAAAACATATGTTAGAATGGCAATAGCAGAACAGGAAAAACAGTAGTAGGAGGCGAAAGCTATGGGAATGACAATGACACAGAAAATCCTGGCAGCCCATGCAGGATTGGATAAAGTAGAAGCCGGACAATTGATCGAGGCAGACCTTGATCTGGTACTGGGAAATGACATTACCTCTCCGGTGGCCATCCACGAAATGGACAAAATGACGGTAGATACAGTTTTTGATAAAGATAAAGTAGCCCTTGTTATGGACCATTTTATTCCAAACAAAGACATTAAATCCGCAGAACACTGTAAATGTGTGCGGGAGTTTGCCTGCCGCCATGATATTACCAATTACTTTGATGTAGGAGAAATGGGGATCGAGCATGCCCTTCTTCCGGAAAAAGGACTGACAGTGGCAGGGGATGCGATTATCGGAGCGGACTCACATACCTGTACTTACGGAGCTTTAGGGGCTTTCTCAACAGGAGTGGGAAGTACAGATATGGCAGCGGGAATGGCTACAGGAAAAGCCTGGTTTAAAGTGCCTTCCGCTATTAAGATCAACATTGTTGGAAAACCTTCCAAGTGGGTCAGCGGAAAAGATGTGATCCTTCATCTGATCGGGATGATCGGCGTAGATGGAGCGTTGTATAAATCTCTGGAATTCGTGGGGGAAGGTATTAAAAACCTTTCTATGGATGACCGTTTCACCATTGCAAATATGGCTATCGAGGCCGGCGCAAAGAACGGAATCTTCCCTGTAGATGAGCTGACAGAAGCTTATATGAAGGAACACTCCAGCCGTCCATACAAGATCTATGAGGCAGATGAGGATGCGGTTTATGATGAGGAATATACTATTGACCTCAGCACTCTGAAATCTACCATTTCCTTCCCACATCTTCCTTCCAACACCAGGACTATGGATCAGATCACAGAAGATGTGGTCATCGACCAGGCTGTGATCGGTTCCTGTACTAACGGAAGGATCGACGACTTAAGATGTGCCGCCAAGATCCTGGAAGGCAGAAAGGTGAAAAAAGGCGTCAGATGTATTGTGATCCCTGCCACTCAGCAGATCTATCTTCAGGCTATGGAAGAAGGCCTTCTGAAGATCTTTATTGAGGCAGGAGCAGTGGTAAGCACGCCGACATGCGGTCCATGCCTGGGCGGTTACATGGGCATCCTGGCAGCAGGAGAGAGATGTATCTCCACCACCAACCGGAACTTTGTAGGACGTATGGGCCATGTGGATTCTGAGGTATATCTGGCCAGCCCTGCGGTGGCAGCAGCCAGCGCAGTGACCGGAAAGATTTCTGTGCCGGAAGAACTGGGATTATAGGAGGAAATGAAGGATGAAAGCAAGCGGAACAGTTTTTAAATATGGAGACAACGTAGATACAGATGTTATCATTCCTGCAAGATACCTGAACTCTTCAGATCCGAAGGAACTGGCAACCCACTGTATGGAAGATATTGATAAGGAATTTGTGAATAAGGTGAAGAAAGGGGACATTATCGTAGCGGAGAAAAACTTCGGCTGCGGTTCTTCCAGAGAACATGCTCCCCTGGCGATCAAAGCCGCAGGAGTAAGCTGTGTAATCGCAGAGACCTTTGCCCGTATCTTTTACAGAAACGCTATTAACATCGGTCTCCCCATTATTGAGTGCCCGGAAGCCTCTAAAGGTATTGAGGCAGGAGATGAAGTAGAGGTAGATTTCGACACAGGAATCATTACAAACAAGACTAAGGGAACAACCTTTAAAGGTCAGGCATTCCCTGAATTTATGCAGAAGATCATTAAGGCTGAAGGATTGGTAAACTACATTAACAGCCAGCAGAAATAGCAGAAAGCGTGCATATCGTCTTTTACGATATGCACGCTTTCTGCTTATAAAATATCCTTTCGACTGTATTTCCAATAAGCAAGAAGTATTCCGATGATCCCATAGCCCATGCCCAGAATGACCAGATGCATATCCAGACTTACATTGGTGACGATATCGGTCCCTTCTGCATAGCCGAAGGGAGTGATATATTTTAAGAATTCGGCGGCCTCGGAGATGTTGGCAATGATATTAAAAAAATACAGGATAACTGCAATGCCCAGTCCGATTCCCAGGCTTCCCCTGCGCAGAAAAGCAGAGATGCCAAAGCAGATGCCGCCAATCTCAAGCTGAAGGAGAAAATAGGCCAGATGGAGAAGCAACAGTTCTTTCCAGGGAAGCTCTTCCCCGATCCAGGCAACAGAAGCCAGAGAGAGAAACAAGACAATTATGTTCAACAGGAAGAGCTGAAAAACTATAGCCAGCAGTTTCTCTGTAACAATGCGGCGGCGGGTTACCGGGTGAGTAAGAAGAAATTCGCCGGTATGGTCTTTTTCCTCTTTGGAAAGCATGGAAACAGCACAAAGAGCTGCAAACAGAGCTCCTCCCAGTCCAAGGATATTCCCACATTCTATGGAATAAAAGCCCAGAAGGGTACCGAAGCTGACCTGATCCATGCCGAAAGCCTGGCTGAAGCTTCCCATTGAGGAAAAGGCATCACTGACTTCCTCCATCTCACTTTCCATTTCAGGAAAAAGAAAGATACAAACTGCCAGGAGAAATCCAATAGCTGCCGTCCAGATGAGTAAAGTATTTCTGCCCTGACGCATTTCATGTTTCAGGATTGTCATTGAATGTTGCCTCCTTCCGTATAGTAATGAAGAAAGATCTCTTCCAAATCTGGTTCAGAGATATTCAGATCCTTTATGGGATGGGAAGAAAGAACCTGGAGCAGCAGATTGATATCACCGCTGTAAAGAAAGCTGCTTTCCTCCTCTGTACTTTGCAGGTCCCGGATACCGTCAAGGCCTTCCGGAGTAAATTTTCCATGAACCGTTATCCGTTTTGCACTGGTCCGGGACAGCTCTTCTACGCTGCCTGAAGCTATGATCTGTCCCTTTCGGATAATGGCAGCCCGGCTGCAGTAGCGCTGGATCTCGGACAGGATATGTGAGGAAAGAAATACGGTCATGCCCTTCTGGTTTTTCTCCCGGAGAATAGAGAAAAATTCACGCTGCATGAGCGGATCCAGGCCACTGGTGGGCTCATCCAGGATACACAGCCGGGGCTCATGCTGAAGGGCGCAGACAATAGCTGCTTTTTTACGGTTTCCAAAGGAAAGTTCCTCTATTTTTCTGGAAGTATCTAACTGAAGTCTTTCGCATAGAAGCCTTCCGGCCTGCCGGCAGTCTTTTTTATGAAGGTCTGCAGATAGACGGAGAAGTTCCTTTACCCGCATTCCTGAATAGAAGACTGCCTCAGCAGGCAGATAACCGATCTGGGAGAGGATTTCTTTTTGATCCTTTACAATGTCCATTCCCAGGATAGAAGCTGTTCCCCTGCTTTTGCGGATAAGTCCCAGGAGGGTGCGGATGGTGGTGCTTTTTCCTGCTCCGTTAGGGCCGATAAATCCATAGAATTCTCCTTCTTCCACTTCCAGGTTCAGGTCCTGTATTCCCGGATTTTTTCCGTAAAATTTTGTCAGCCCGGAAGTCTTGATTGCTTTCATGTTATCCCCTCTTTCTGTTTCAGATTTGTTTCCAAAATAATATCATTTATGAATGGTATTGACAACGTTTTTCCCTTAGGATACCCTGTAACTGAAACAGGAATTTGATTTTAACTTACATAAATGGAGATATGAAGATGACGACCATCGGAATTGTGGAAGATGACAGACTTTTGAATGAAGCCCTGGCCAGAATGCTGGAAAAGAAGGGATATCATCCTCTCCGGGCCTATACTTTGGAAGAGGGGATGAAGCTTATCCGGCAGAAGCCGGAACTGATCATTCTGGATATTAACCTTCCTGACGGGGAGGGGACCAGGATCTGTCAGGCAGCCAGAGAGTACAGCAGGATTCCGGTGCTGTTTCTCACGGCCAGAGACGAAGAGGAAGATATGCTCCGGGCTTTTGATCTTGGAGCTGATGATTATCTGGTAAAGCCCTTTTCCATGGCGGTGCTGCTGAAGCATGTGGAAGCTGTCCTCCGCAGGACACAGGGAGAGAAGGAAGTTTTTCTCTACCGGGGGCTTACTATAGATCCGGAAAGAAAACAGGTGGCAAGAGAGGGGAAAGAGATCCGTCTCACCCCAAAGGAATATGCCCTTTTGGAGCTGCTGGCCAGGAACCGGGGAAGAGTACTGACCAAGACCATGATCCTGGAACAGATCTGGGACAATCAGGGAGCCTTTGTAGAGGAAAATACCGTGAATGTAACCTTAAACCGTCTGAAAAAGAAAATTGAGCCGGATCCGGAAAATCCTGTGTATATCCGGAATGTATTCGGCCTGGGCTATACTTTTGGAGATTAGAAGATGTTTCAGTTTCAGAACAGAAAAGAAATGGAGGCCTTATCGGAGGCCCTGGAAAAACTGATAAACGGAGAGGCACCAGAGACAGAGGGAATCAGCCAGGATACCCTGCCCTCCAAAGTCCGCAGCCAGATCCTCCGCCTGGGGGAAATCATGAAGGCAAAGGACCAGGCCCTGGGCAAAGAGAAGGAGGAGATCCGGGGAATGATCGCAGATACTGCCCATCAGCTTCGGACCCCTCTGGCAAATATGGAAAGCTATCTGGAACTTCTGGAAACCATGGACTGGGAGGAAAAAGAGAGGGAGAATTATCTTCTGGCACTGAGAGAATCCCAGGAGAAGATCCGGTTCCTCACAGAAGGGCTGATCAAAATGGCCAGGCTGGAAAGCCGGATCATTCAGATTCGGAAGGAAGCCCGGGATCTTCAGGAGACCCTTTTGGAAAGTATCCTCCAGGTGAAAAAAGAGGCAGAGGAAAAACATATAGAGATCCGCCTGGAGATGAAGGAAGGAGAACAGGTGCCCCATGACCGGCAGTGGCTGGGAGAGGCGGTGTATAACCTTTTGGATAACAGTGTAAAATATTCGGAAGAGTATGGACAGATCCTGATGACCGTTGTGAGAAATGAGATGTTTACAGAGATCCGGGTCTGTGACTGGGGCAGAGGGATCGAAGAAGGAGAGGAGAATCTGGTCTTCGGAAGATTTTACCGGGGAAAAAATGTATCCGGGGAGAAAGGATTCGGCCTGGGCCTGTACCTGGCTCGGGAGATCGTCCACCAGCATGGAGGCTTTCTGAGGCTGAAACGTCAGGAGCCGGGTCTTTCCGTAAGCATCTATCTGCCGGAAGAATAAGGAAAAGTTTTATGGCTGTAAGGAGTTTGTAAGTATTCCCTGATAGACTGAAAACAAAGGCAGCGATACATGGTTTTGTCGGACTGCTGCCATAGAAAAGAAACAGGGGGATACGGGTATGGAAATCTTAAGAACAGAAAATCTGAAAAAAATCTATAAGACCCTGTCAGGGGAAGTCCGGGCCCTGGACGGGGTTTCACTGTCTGTAGAAGAAGGAGAATTTGCAGCTATCGCGGGCTCTTCCGGAAGCGGCAAGACTACCCTTTTAAATATGCTGGGAGGTCTGGACTATCCTACCAGCGGGCAGGTCTTTATCAGGGGAAAAGCTCTGGGAGAAATGAATACAGAGGAGCTGACGGTATTTCGCAGAAGGAACATCGGCTTTGTGTTCCAGACGTATAATCTCCTTCCCATACTGAATGTAAAGGAGAATATTACCCTTCCTTTAAAGCTGGACGGGAGAAAGCCGGATACGGCCTTTCTGGAGAAGATCACGGATACCTTAAAGCTTCGGGAGAAGCTTCTGGACATGCCGGGAATGCTTTCCGGAGGCCAGCAGCAGAGAGTGGCTATTGCCCGGGCTTTAAGCACCAAGCCGGCGGTGCTGCTCTGTGACGAGCCTACCGGGAACCTGGATTCCAGGACCGGTATAGAGGTGGTGGGCCTTTTAAAAGCCAGTGCAGAAGCTTTTCACCAGACCATTCTATTAGTGACACACAACGAAGAGATTGCCCAGATGGCAGACCGGATTATCCGGATCGAAGACGGAAAGGTAAGGTGAGGGGGATGAGAAATAATAATCAGGAGATTGCCGCCCTTCTTGCCAGGGAAAGTTATAACAGTAATAAAAGCCGGAACCGAATCCTGACTGCCGCTGTGGCCCTTACCGTTATGATGCTTTTCGGGGTTTTCAGTCTGGCAGTGGGGAAACTGGAAACAGATATCCTTTTGTATATGCGAAACAGCGGCACGGCGGCCTCTACCACCCTGGAGCGGGGAAGCCAGGAGCAGCAGGAGACAATAGAAGCCCTTCCCTATATCAAGGCTGTAGGAAGCAGTGTATATATAGGAAATACAGAAGAATATAGCTGTGAAGTGCTGGATGAGACCGGCTGGGAGCAAATGACAGCTCCTGCCTATTCGGATATCCATGGGGAATATCCCCAAAAGACAGAAGAGATTATGCTTCCTGTCCGGGCCATGGAAGCGATAGGGATCCATGAGCCAACGCTTGGTATGGAAATCCCAGCCGGCATTACCCTTCCGGAGGGGGAAAAGCTGGAAAAGACTTTCATCCTGTCCGGATATTATACAGACTACCGGGATCCTGCTATATACAGGCCGTCAGGCTATTTTTCCCAGGAATTTCTCCAGGCTCTGACCATGGAGAAAGAGGAAAACACCACTCTTCTCATTCAGCAGAAGGATAACATTGATGATGAAGCCATTGAGGACATGCTGTACCGGGACGTGGAAATGCGGGATGACAGCCAGCAGTTTTTCGGAGGGATTTCATTTTACAGGCAGTCTGTCTATGATCTGGTCGGAGGCTTTGATACGGCTGTCCTTATGGCTGGGCTGATCCTGTTTGGAGCGGCCATGCTCCTTTATAATGTCATGTACATTTCTCTTAGCCGGGATATCCGGCAGTACGGGCTGCTGAAAACCATGGGCACCACCAAAAGGCAGTTGAGATCTATTGTCCTTCGTCAGACCGGCAGGATCCTGGCTGGAGGCTGTGTGGTTGGAGGGGCAGCAGGAATCCTGATCACTGTAACGGTAATCCCCCGGCTCCTTACCGGAATGTATCTGCAGGGGAGGGGAGAAGCTTCTGCAATGATCGCCTTCCGCCCCTGGATCCTGGTCCTGGCCGTTGTTTTCGGGGGACTTGTGACTCTGCTAAGTTCTCTCTGGGCCATGAATCGGGTAGTAAAGATGTCGCCGGTGGAAGCGGTAAAATATACCGGCCAGAAAGAAAAGTATCCGGAAAAAACAGGAATCCGTAAAAGAAAAAAGAAAGGGGCGGGCAGAAACCCGAAAAAATCTGATCCTGAAAAGACATGGGGATATTCCGGAGGAATCCTGACTATGGCCTGGAGGAATCTTTTCCGGTTTAAAAAGCGTTTTGTCCTTACCCTCCTTTCCCTGGGCCTGGGGATCCTGATCTCTCTGGGGGCTGTGGTCCTTTCCACAGGAACAGATCAGACCAATAAGATTAACCAGAGTCGTCCGGATTTCAAGATTGACTGTCATATGAACGCAAATATCGTAGAGGAGTATCCGGCAGACCAGGTGTTCTTTTCACCGAAACTGAGAGACGAGATTGTTAGCCTGAAAGGGGTGACGGATAATGATACCGCCTGGGGCGGCTACGGAAAAGTGGATTTAAGAGAGGAGGCCCTTCAGGTGTATACGGCAGATATGGAGGACCGGAACCGGAATTATGGAGTTGTGATCCAGGTAGTCAGTGACCAGTGGCTGGAGGATCTGGAAAAGTTAAAAGAGGAAAAAGGGCTGTATGTGGATCCGGAAAGTGTCCGTCAGGGTGAGGGGCTGATTCTTTTCCATGCTCACCTGCTTTCCAGGATCCAGGAGGAAAAAGGCAGGGAAGATATGGGAAAAGAATTCCAGATTACAGATATGGCAGGAGAGCATTCTACAATTATGAAGTTTGCTGGATATCTGGATTCCTATGAGAAAGGCCTGGAACGGATGGCAACTACCTGGAATGGAGGGGGTATTTTTTACTTTCTAATAAGTGAAAAGGGATTTCAGAAATTAGGTCTGACAGAACAGATCTTCCGGGTGGATCTGGAGGTAGAAGAGGAACAAGAGCCATTGCTGAAAGCAGAGCTGGCAGGTATCATTTCCCGGTATAACCGGGAAAGGGGAAATGTGGCACAGGGAACAGAACTCATGATGAGTTCCGATATGTTAACTTTGGATGCAAAGTCCGATGAACTGGCGGCAGCGAGAGACTATATCACTTCCAGCAGGATTGTCATGGGAGCTCTGTGCGCCCTTCTTCTCATGATGGGAATTGCTAATTATTTCAATGTGACCATGACCAGTCTGGCTATGCGCAGACGAGAGCTGGCAGTACTGGAAAGCCTGGGCCTTACCAGAAGACAGCTTCGGAAAATGCTCCTTCTGGAAGGAATCTTCACTGCGCTCCTTGTTACCCTGGGCGTGGTGACTATTGGAAGTTTTCTTTTGTGGGCGGAAGGGATTCTCATAAAACAAAGGCTTGCATACTTTGTTTTCCAATATCCGGCGCTGCTTCTGGTGCTCTGTCTGGGGCTTCTGTTTATCCTCTGTGGGGCGCTGCCCCTGTCTATGTACAGGAAGACGGAAAAACAGCCGGTGGTGGAGCGGCTGAAGGTAATGGAATAAGAGAGACAAAAAGAGACCATTCCATAAAATCCGGAGCCTTATATAAAAAGGCAGGGTTTTAAGAAATGGTCTCTTTTATAACAATACATGATTTCCAGAGGGCAGTATCTATTGTCTTAGATGTATTTGTAAATGGTTGCCTTTACCGCACCTTTTCCAGCGATCATTTCCCGGAAAAATCCTTCGATCTTTTCTCCCAGGCCGTTTTTATAAAGGTCTGTGAAGAAAATTTTCTCGTTGGAGAGGATAGGTTTTAACTGGTCTTTGAGAGTTTCCGGCTTTCCAATTACAATATCCTGGAAAGCCCGGGTGAGTTCTTCTGCCATGGGATCAGGGGCCAGGGTGTAGGAATTTCCCTGGTCGTCTACACCCAGCATATACCGGAGCCACCCGGCAATGCCCAGGGGAATGGCAGTAAGTCTTTCGGCACTGCCGTATTTGGCGGTATAAGCTTTGATGGTTTCTCCGAAGCGGACTCCAAGGCCCTGAGATTCATCTGTGACAATACGCAGGTTGGTGTCCAGAAGGTATTCATTTACAAAGCGAAGCTGGAACAGCTCATCTGCAAAATTTTTAGGGCTGAGGATACCGGGATCCGGTACCATAGGCATACCCTCGTCATAAGCCACCATTTTTGCCAGTTTCATCAGTTTTGGATCGTGATTGATCAAAGTGGCAAAGTATTCTTCTCCCAGCAATACCCCCAGGGGAGCAACAGCAGAGTGAACCGGGTTTAACAGAGCAGTGACTTTCATACGCTCGGATTTATTCACGGTGTCCCGGCTTCCCAGATAGACGCCTTTTCCTTTTTCAAGAGCCGGACGCCCATTGGGAAAATGATCCTCAATGACCAGATACTGGGGATCTTCTCCGTTTACAAACGGTGCGATGTAGGTTCTTTTAGAAGTTTCTACTGGCTCCATATCTTCCACGCCCAGAGCCTTCAGATCAGCGGCAATGACCGGATTGGGACGGGGTGTGATCTTATCGATCATAGTCCAGGGGAAGGAGACTTTATCTTCATTTTCCACATAGTCGGCAAATCCCTGATCTACATACCCCCTTTTCAGCCATTCCTCTGTCATGGTCAGCACAGAACTGCGGAGAAAGCTGCCGTTTTGTGAACAGTTGTCCATAGACACCAGGGCAAGAGGCGTACCGCCTTTTTTGTACCGTTCCAGAAGCATGGATGTAACTATGGCCATGGCCCCTGTGGCTCTGTCGGGACCATGATCAATGTCTGCCTGGACATAAGGAAGGTATTTCCCCTCTGCGTTGGTCAGGGCATAGCCTTTTTCCGTGATGGTGAAGGACACCAGCTGCAAAGAGGGGGAAACAAAAATTTCTTTCAGACGGTTCCATTGTTCCGGATCTGTACTCTGTGCTTTTACAGCCTCCCCAAAAGCTCCAAGAACTTTGTAATCTCTGGTTCCGTCTGTATTCAGGACAACACTGAGGCCCAGATTATCGAAGGGACGATAGATCTTGTCTACTACATCATAGTCAAAAGTTTCTACACAAGTGAGAGCCGTGTCCAGTTCTCCGTTTTCCAGCAGTCCGTCAGCGATACTGCCGATGAAAATACGGAAAATATTGCCGATCCCCAAATGGGCCCATCTGGGAGCTGCCTGTGCTTTTTTTGCTGCGTTTTCTACATCATAACCGGGGAGGGCGATGCCGGCGGCTTCCCATTCCCCTTTATTTTTGAGTCCTTCCAGTGAAAGCTTCATCTTTTTTTCCTCCAATCTGTCTTTTCCTGTATACGCAGTACAGAAGTTGTGTTAAGTGTATGATAGCACAAAATGTGGAGGAAATATATAGCAACTGTTCAGCCAAAGTAAGGGCGTTAGTGCAGTTTTGCGAATAGTGGGGGCGGAACTGTTGCAATATATAAGAAAAAGGTTGACATCAAAGATATAAGTATTATAATAGTTGTACCTGATCAGGAAATTGAATACGATCATCTGAGGACGGACAGCCGCAGCTGCGAGTCGAGAAGATGTCGGGTGCGCCCGGTTATTGTAAAAGATAACCGGGCGCATTTTTTATATGTTTATGCCCGGACATAGGTCAAGGGGATATGCTTTTATGCACATATTGGAGAGTAGAAAGGATGAACAGACATGGAATATTTACAGAGAATCCGATTATTAAGAGACCGACTTCACCGTCTGGAAGTAAATGACAGAAACAATTATGGCGTATGCCAGAAGATAAGGCGGGAGATTGAAACACTTGAAAGAGAAGCTCAGGAGAAAGATTCCTGAACTTATAAATAGAAAAAGCGGAGGAACATGCATTATGAAGAAAGAGAATTCCAGAGACGGCATGGAGACTTTGGAAAGAAAAAATGTTTCACGGCTGCCTTACAGAATCCGGCTGTTAGAGGATTTCCTGCCCTTATATGCCGGGCCGGGAAGAGAATATGTGAAAATGGGAACCATATCAGACGACCAGCGGCTGGAGATTATTGAAGAGCGCTGGGGAAAAGGACAGGAATTATGGGGAAGACTGAAATCCAATGCAGGATGGATTCTTCTGGAAAATGTGGAGAGAGCTATTATCTGAGCGTCCTGCAGATGTTGGAAAGTTATTTCCATGATCAACACTGGAAGACCCTTTTTCTGAAAGGAGGCTGCTACTGGCTGGCGGAACTTCTGCACCAGGGGATCAGAGATTCAAAAATCGTGATCAACCGGGTAGAGGAGCACTGTGCAGTTGCCTTTAATAATGGAATATACGATGTTACAGGACGGATATCGGGGAAAAATTTTCATATCGCCAGCCCACGGGAGATAAGCTTTATGAAGAAAAATTATATCCCGCAGTTTAATACAGAAAACTTGAGAGATACCTGGAAATGTTATGATCTTTATATTTCAATGGGAATCCTGTATTCTTTGTGAATGGACAAAGAATACAGGATTTTTCTATGGGTAAGTATGGGAAGGCTGAAAAAATACGATGCAGACTAAGTAAGGGTCTGTTATAATGGATTTAGCGGCAGAAATCGTTTATATGCATTTTTGAAATCCGGGAGGAAGAAACAAAGAATATGGAAGTGAAAGATTTTATAGAAGGGGTTTTAATAACCGGGGGCTCATGGATCTGCGCTGTTGTTCTGATAGGACTTCCCATAAAAACATGGTCTTATAAAAATAAGAGAAAATATCAGCATTATAAAATAAAACTGGAAAAATTTGAAGAATCCCAGCGGAAGGACTATAGTTATCCTGTTTATAAGTATACAGATGAATGGGGGCAGAAGCAGCTTTTTCATGATAAGAAGAGCTTGGTCCACAAGGGAGACCTGGACGGAAGCCTGTATGCTTGCGAAGCAAAAGATCTGTTTGTGGATCGGAAAATTGGTAAGGGAACTACGGTGCATTTTTTCGGAGGTGCGGCCATAGCCATGATGATCTGTGGCATATGCGCTTTTCTGACTGCTGTATTCGCTACGGTTTTTATGATACAGGAATTTCTGAAGATAGCAGGATAGAGAAAATGCAGGAGTTCATGAAAATAGATATAAGAAGGGAGAAAAATATGCAGAAAAGAAATCTATCGATACATTTCCCCATTTCCTGGCAGATATGTTGGATTCTTTTCTGTGATTTCAGGAGGTTTCTATGGGATTATTTGGAAAAAGTAAAAAGGAAAAAGAAGCAGAATATATGGAGCAGATCAATGTGCCCCGGTGTCTGCAACAGGATTTCATCATGAAGGTAGGAGGAGTTTTTGCTATTGCCGGAAACGGAACGGTAGTGGCAGGAAGGATTGAATCCGGTATGTGCAGGGTAGGAGAGACTGCCTTTATCCTCCAGAACGGAACGGCCTTAGAGGTAGTGATCACAGGGATAGACCTGCGGACAAAAGAGCGGAAACCAAACCGTGCCGCCTATGCTACCGAGCAGGTAGGGATCGCTCTTCGGGGCGTCAGCAAGGAGCAGGTACAGCCGGGAGCGGTCCTGGCAATCAAAAACGGCGGAAAATATGAAATGCAGAGCTGACAGAGGGTAACATACATGATCAGGAAAATGGAAAAAGAAGATCTGGACAGAGTTTCCCAAATCTGGCTGGATACGAATATAAAAGCCCATGATTTTATACCGTCTCAATACTGGAAGAATAATTATGAGCCGGTAAAAGAAATGCTTCCCCAGGCAGAAGTCTATGTCTGGGAGGAGAACGGGCAGATCCAGGGCTTTGTGGGCCTGTACAAGGATTATATTGCAGGAATTTTTGTCCTGGAACAGGTACAGTCCAGGGGGATCGGCGGGCGGCTTCTGGATCATATCAAAGCAAGAAAGCCCCATTTAAGTCTGAAGGTCTATCAGAAAAATACCCGGGCAGTAAAATTCTATAAACGGGAAGGATTCCAGATAGAAATGGAATCTGTAGATCAGGAGACCGGAGAGAAAGAATACGCCATGAAGTGGCATTCCTGAAAAAAACGAGGGAGGAAACCAGAATGATCATTGAGAATCATCCGAAACAGTTGGCGGCAATGGAGGAATTTCATAAAGGAAACCGGGCAGAAGGACTTCGTCTTCAGGAAGAGTTTGCAGCCCAGTTCAGAGAAGAATATAAGGATAAGGATCACTGTCCCTGCCAGAAGGCCTGTCGTTATCATGGAAACTGCAAAGAATGTGTGGCTATACACAGGGCCCACCAGGAACATGTGCCTAATTGTATGCGGCCTATGCTGAATAGAAAATTTAAGATTTTATCGGAATTAACAGAACATACTCTGGCAAAGGAAATCATTGGATAGATATAGAATGGAGCATACCATCATGTGCAGGGGTTCATAATGCCTGCTAAAAGTTCTATATATTCAATTTGAAATATTAAGAATAAAACCGATATGAATCAAGAAAGGAGAACAGTAAGATGAGGTTAGAATTAATTCTCTCGCTTAAGTATCCCAGGCTGCCTGTCGATAATAAGCGAATCTGGATTTCTTTTCTAAAAAATTGTCTGGCAAAAAGTGGAGACGGAAGGTTTTACAAGCAATATTTTGAAGGAACACCTACGAAAGATTACACATTTAGTATAATTCTTCCTGATCCTAAATTTCAAGATAATATCGTTGTATTTGCTAAGAATAGTCTGAAAATGATATTCTCAGCAGATGATAGAAAGAAAACAGGGCTGATTTTTTTTCAGGCATTTATCCAGGAAAAAGGAAAAGAATTTCCTTTGCCTGATGGAAATGTAATGAAACTGGAAAAAATTATACAGATTCCGGAAAAGCTGATCACATCGGATAGAGTTGTATTTCGGACCGCAGTAGGGGGCGGATTTGTAATTCGCAGCCATAACAAAGAGACGAATAAAGACCGCTTTTATTCGTTTGAAGATGAAGGATTCTCTGCACAGATGAAAGAAGTTCTTAAATATCAGGCTGTGAGTGCAGGATTTAGGGAAGCGGATGGAGAGAATATAGAATTTACACCTATCCGATGCAGGAAGGTTTTGGTAAAGCAGTACCGAGTTCTGGTGGATTGCACCTGCGGTATTTTCGAGCTGCATGGAAATCCGGAACTTCTGCAATACTTCTATCAGGCAGGCATTGGATCCAAACATTCCATGGGATACGGGATGCTGGATGTTCTGTCGGAAAGATGATTGAGGGGAGGCGGAAGATGTGAGACTAAGTAATGACAACGAAAAGTTTGATACATGTCTGACAGCATCGGATTGGCGGTATTCTGCTGCGATTGTTGGTCTGTGCAAATATTTTAAATTTTATAAACATGAGCTGAAATATGAATTTTCCGATGATTATCTGAAATTCAACGCAGCGGATATAACAGAAGATCGGTATTTGAAATTTGCAGAGGGGTATTTTGAAGATCAGTTTCAACACAGAGAACTGGAAAAGTATATGAATCTCGAAAGTTGGTCGGAAGATCAGACAAAGCGGATCAACGAACTTCTGCGAGGTAATTCCGTTATGAAAAAGGTATTCGGAAAGATAAAGTTTGACGGAGAAAATGCAGAAGAAATCAGGAAACTGATACAGATAAACCGCAGTGAATTGATCCGGGAGACTTTTCGAAATAAATCAAATTTATATAAGAATTTTGCAAATCCAGGGCAATTGTTTAAAGAGGGAGGGATCTGCTGCCGCCTATGGGGGTATTACGTAGATGGCGTAAGGAAAACAAAAGCATTATCTTATAATTTTGATGTGAATACATTTGTTTCGCAAGATAATTCTCTTTTTGATTTTATACCTTTTGCGTTTTGGGGAGACAGAGAAGTCTTTTTTGTTAATGATAATTTTTCACTCGAACAGTTGGTTCGTACAAATGAGACGCTGGAAAAACAGGTACAGATGCAGGTTACGGAAGAGCAGAAAAGCAAGAGTGCAAGAAAAGTATTGTTTAAAACAATTCAGGAGACGGCAGATTTTCTGAATTACAGCGTGGAAGTTATAACAAAGCAAAGGGACGCAGAATTTTTTGAGACTATGTATGTGCGGAAAGAAAGTATAAAAATTTTGCGGAAATTGAACGTGTATGAGCCGTTTTGTTTTTCAGTAAAGATAAATGACAATTACTATCTTGACGTACAGAAAAAGGTGACGGAATGCATTCTGAATCTGGTACGGACAGATGAGCTTATCGAGTTTTTCTTAAAGCGGGATGCGAGACGTGATATCCAGAGCGATTCAGAATACTTGGTTTCGCTGTTGATCAGAGTCAATATTTTAATTTGTGGAGGTGGAGAGATGAATCAAGCAATGAGAGGGGCATATGCCTGTGCAAAAGAGGTTGTTAGTGCAATTCCGGAAAACAAATATAAGGCATATCGTCAAAAACTGACGAGTGCAGTCGTGTTTAAAGATTACGACAGATGTTGCCAGATATTGCTGCAATTGTCTAATTACAGTGGGGTGACATTTGATTTCGTATATAATCTCTTTGAAGATTTCGACAAAAACAAGGACGTGATATACACATTTATTAATGCTTTAACGAGCAAAAAAGAGAAGATTAAGCAGGAGGGATAACAATGAAAAAGAATGCACTCACATTAACAGTAGTTGCCAATATGACATCTAACTACTCAGAAGGACTGGGGAATATTGCCAGCGTACAGAAAGTATTTAAAAACAGAAAGGTCTATACGATAAGGAGCCGGGAAAGTTTAAAGAATGCGGTTATGGTCCAGGCGGGAATGTATGATGACCTTCAGACGGAAGTGGATGGCGCTACGCAGAAACTGGTGACACCAGAATTAAATGCGGCAACTTGCCGGGCGCTGGAAGGCGGTTATATGAGTACAAAGGGGACTACATATGTGCGGAAGAGTTCCGTATATTTTACAGACGCGATTGCTTGTGAGAGCTTTGTGAATGAGACACGCTTCCACAACAATCTTTATCTGGCTGGAAATTATGCAAAGGCGCAGGGGAAAAATATTCAGAACGATGCAGATGGTGTCGGATTAATGCCGTATCAGTATGAGTATGATAAATCTTTGAAAGTTTACAGCATGACGATAGATCTGGGCATGGTTGGAAAGGATGAAAATTTTGACGCCGAAGCTTCTCCAGAAGAAAAGGCTGCCAGAATCGAATATCTTCTGCGGGCGGTGGAAACTCTGAGCCTTGTGGTCAAAGGAAATCTTGATAATGCCGAGCCGGTGTTTGTTGTTGGCGGACTGAGCGAAAGAAAGACGCATTATTTTGAAAATGTAGTCCATGTAGAGGAAGACCGGCTCATTATGTCAGATGACCTGAAAGAAAAGCTTGGTCAGGGGTATCGGGCAGGCCTGCTTAAGAGCAGAGTTTTTCTGAATGAGGATGAGATCGAAGAAGAACTTCATCCAATGTCTGTTCCTGCATTCTTTAACGCATTAGTCGAAGATGTAAAAGCATATTATGGCGTTTAATAAAAGGGAAAGCAGGTGATGCAGATGAAAGCGCTGCGTTTGGTGATTCATCAGTCCAGTGCAAATTATAAGCGCGAGGAAACGGTGGATAATAAAATGACGTATCCGCTTCCGCCGTTTTCAACAGTGATCGGTGCACTGCATAATGCATGTGGATATCGCGAGTATAAAGAGATGGATATCAGTATCCAGGGGCGGTTTGGTTCTATGCACAGAGAACCCTACACAGACTACTGCTTTTTGAATTCTACTCAGGATGACAGGGGGATCCTGGTTAAGATGAGAAATGCAGATATGCTTTCCAATGCGTATGACAGAGTGGCAAGCGCGAAAAAGCCACAGGGGAACAGCTTCCGGAATGGAATAACAATTCAGGTGCATGATCAGAAATTGCTGGATGAATATAGAGAGTTAAAAGATTTAAATGATGAAATATCAGAGTTTAAGAAAAACAGATTTAATCCGGTGATGGCACTTTTGAAAAGAAGGAAAAAAGCTCTTTCTGAAAAAAAGAAAGCATTGGGAAAAGGAAGTGGCCAGTTTTGCAGGGTAGAAAGAAGAGAGAAAGAACTCAAAGCTGCAGAAAAACTGATGAAAGAGAGAATGGAACAATTCCAAAGTGAAAGATATACGATTCCAATCTCTAAATTCAGAACACTCACAAAGTCCATGAAGTTTTATGAGGTTTTGGATGATATTGAACTTATCATTCATGTCCGGGCATCGGATGAGGTTCTGAATGACATTTTTGAACATAGGTTTGATATTAAAAGTATAGGGAGAAGTGAAGATTTTATTTCTCTTGAAGAGGCAAAACTGGTCGAACTGCAGGAAGATGCAGAGGATGAAATCGACAGTGATTATTCTGCATATGTAGATAAAAACCTGGTAGATGACGAAAAAATATTATTGGACAGCAAGTATGAAGAATCGGGTGGAACGCTGTATTTCTTGAACAAGAACTATGAAGTTGTAGCGGGAAAACGTATTTTTAAGAAGAAAAAAGCACTCTATGTATCAGGATATTCGGCAGAGGGATTTGGCGACGGCCTTTATCTGGATGCAGACGGAAATAAGAAATATATTGTTAATTTCTTTTAAGGATAAAAGGGCAGCAGGAAAAACTGCTGCTCTTAATGCAATAAACTGGTACACAGGCAGAGGGGCAAGAGGATATGAAGGATGGAACATTTTGGGCAAAACCGGATGAAACAATAGAAGAGCATGTAGAAAAGCTACTGATAGAACTGGAGCGGATGAAAAGCTATGGATATATACAGGATGATGAGTTATACAGATTGGTAAGGATTGCCTGTATACATCATGATGACGGAAAGGCAAATCCTGAGATGCAAAACAGACTTGCAAAGGCGAAATGCGGGCAGCATATTTTGTTTAATCAGGACAAAGAAATCCCCCATAACGTGCTTTCTGGATTTTTTTTAAATCCAGATCAATTCGATGGATTCGAAGACCCAAAGCTGGAATATTACAGGGTTCTGTTTGCAATTCTTTATCATCATGATTATGGAGATCCGATTGAAATCTTGGAAGAAAATAAAGAATTGATTTCTTCTCTTCTTGCGGGATTCTGTATATATGATATTAATAAACGGAGTACGAGAAAAAGGATTAAAAAGATGATAAATGATCCTGCTGCGATTAAAATTAAAGGAATCTTACATCTATGCGATTACAGCGCAAGCGGTGGATACGTTTCTGAATATCCAAATGATTTTCTGGATACTTCTATGGAAAATGTCAGAATGCTGTGGCGTCAGCATAATCCGGAAGCGGATTGGAATGAACTGCAGGCCTTTTGCGGCGAGAGGCAGGATGACAATGTAATTGTGGTGGCACAGACTGGAATGGGGAAGACAGAAGCAGGATTTCGGTGGATCGGAAACCATAAAGGATATTTTATCCTTCCTCTGAGAACGGCGATCAATGCAATGTATGACAGGGTGAAGGAAACAATTTTGCTTAATAAAGATATTGATACAAGGCTTGCGGTCCTTCATTCTGAGTCATTGGAATATTACGCAAAACAATCGGAAGGAACTATCGATTTAATTGAATATGAAAATCGGGGAAAGCATTTGTCTATACCGCTTAGTATATCGACTCTTGATCAGTTGTTTGATTTTGTTTTTAAGTATCAGACTTATGAACTGAAGTTGACAACGCTTTCTTTCTCCAAGATCGTAATAGATGAAATACAGATGTATGATCCGGAACTGCTGCGCTATTTAATCACTGGATTAAAGCAAATTGTCAGCATGGGAGGGAAAGTTGCGGTCATGACCGCGACATTGCCTCCGTTTATCAAAGATTTTCTGATGGAAAATATTCCATTCAAAAAAGAAAATATTGCAACATTCGTAAATGATTCTATCCGTCATCATTTGGAAATCCGGGATCGAAAGATCAATGCAGAAGATATTGAGGAATTTTACCGCAGAAACTGCAGATCAGGAGAAGCAGGGAAAATACTGGTCGTATGCAATACGATACGAAAAGCGCAGGAGCTGTATGAAGAATTGAAGGAGAATCTGGGAGGCCAGGATGTACATATTCTTCACAGCCGTTTTATACGGAGAGAGAGAGCGGTATTAGAAAAAGAGATTCTGGACTTTGGGAAGACTTTTGATGAAAACAGGAAGATTGACCGCAGATCGGGGATCTGGATATCAACATCACTTGTAGAGGCGAGCCTGGACATTGATTTTGATTATCTTTTTACAGAACTTTACGAACTCAGTTCGCTGTTTCAAAGACTGGGAAGGTGTAACCGTAAAGGGGTAAAATCAATAGCGGGGCCGAATTGTTTTGTGTATACACAGATTGATGCGGAGCATCTGACCGGGACACCGCATGGGTTTATCGACAGAACCTTATTCGAACTGTCAAGATCAGCACTGAACGAGGTGAATGGAATACTCAGTGAAGCACAAAAGATAGAGTTGATCAATAAATATTTTACAACTGAGAATGTGCGGGGGAGTGAGTACTTGAAGAAATATGGCGACGTTGACTGGATCGAAGGGATACAGCCATATCAGTTTGAAAAAAACGAGTTTGATCTGAGAAATATCTTGTCAGAAACAGTGATCCCGAGTCCGATTTACGAAAGACACAGACAGGAGATTGAGTCTGCTGCAGAAAAAGCATCGGATATGACACGAAATTATATTGAACGGATGAAAGAGAAAGAAAAAATCATGCAATATGCGCTGAGTGTCCCGTATTGGTATTGGACGAAGTATCAATCTGCGGTCCGGCAGGGAAAAGCATGTTCGTTTGCGCCTGTTAAACTTAGCAGAAGAGAACAGATTCCGGTAATGGAATGTGTGTATGATGAGGCGGGTTTTCATCAAATGAATTTCCAAGATCAGACAGGAATGGGAATTATCCTTTAATGTGTGTTTTGCTGAAAGGAAAGTATTATGGACAGAGAGATAACTGGTGTTATGGTATATTACAACGAAGTATGCCGGCGGAAACTGTGGTATTTCTATCATGGTATACAATTAGAGCAGGATAATGAGAATGTAAAAATAGGAAAGGTTCTTGATGAAGAAACTTATAAAAGGGATGAGAAACATATCAATATCGACAATGTTATTAATATTGATTTCATCCGTTCAAGCGGAATACTGCATGAGATCAAAAAGAGCCGCAAGATAGAAGAGGCAGGGATCCTTCAGGTAAAATACTACTTATATTATTTAAAACAAAAAGGAGTAGAGGGTATCACGGCGCGGATAGATTATCCTTTGTTGAAAAAATCACTGGAAGTTGAGTTGACGGATGAGGATGAAGCGGAGATCAAGACAAAGCTAGGGGAGATCAGAAAAATCGTAAACGCGGATATACCTCCCGAATTGAAGAAAAAGAATATTTGTAAATCGTGTGCATATTTTGCTCTTTGCTTTATTTAATAACGGTTATCAATAAGATGAAGTGAAAGGGGAAGGACAGTGCAATGAAAAGAAGTTACTATATTTACAATAACGGATCTTTGCGGCGAAAAGATAATACACTTACTTTTACAGATGAAAACGATGACAAAAGAGATCTTCCGATTGAACAGATCCATGATATTTATGTTATGTCTGAGATGACGTTTAATACCAGCCTGATCAATCTTCTTTCTCAGTATGGCATACCGGTACATTTTTTTAACTATTACAGTTTCTATACCGGCAGCTTTTATCCGAGAGAACGTTTAGTTTCTGGAAATCTTTTAGTCCGTCAGGTTGAGCATTATACGGACCATGAAAAACGAATGGAACTGGCGAAAGCATTTATAGAAGGTGCCTCATATAATATTTACCGCAACCTGCGTTATTATAATGGGAGGGGAAAAGATGTACAGTCGTATATGAATGAGATAGAAGATTTACGGAAACAGATCCCTAAAGCGCAGAGTATCCAGGAGTTGATGGGGTATGAAGGGAATATCAGGAAAATATATTACAGTGCCTGGCCGGTTATCATTGACCAGGAAATTGAGTTTGAGAAGAGGGTAAAAAATCCGCCTGACAATATGGTTAATACACTGATTTCTTTTGTGAATACGTTGATATATACAAAAATGCTGGGAGAAATTTATCAGACTCAGCTGAATCCAACTGTCAGTTATCTCCATGAACCAGGTGATAGAAGGTTTTCGTTAAGCCTTGATCTGGCAGAAATATTTAAACCAATTTTGGGAGACCGATTGATTTTTTCTCTTTTGAACAGGAAGCAGATTACAGAAAAAAATTTTACAAAGGGATTGAATTATCTGCATTTGTCTCAGAACGCTTCAAAAACGATCGTGGCGGAATTGGACGCAAAAATGCAGACCACGATAAAGCATAAAGCTCTAAATAAGACAGTTTCTTATCAATATTTAATGCGTCTGGAATGTTATAAACTGGTGAAACATCTTTTAGGGGAAAAGGTATATGAGCCTTTTGAAATATGGTGGTAGGCAGGGATTGCTATGTATGTGATATTAGTATATGATATAAAAAGTGACCAGAGCGGAGCGAAAGTACTGTCCAAGACGTTTAAAACCTGTAAGAAATATTTGATGCATATACAGAATTCTGTTTTTGAAGGAGAGATTTCTGAAGCGCAGCTTTTAAAATTGAAAATGGAACTTAATAAAGTGATTCGAGAGGACAGAGATTCATTGATTGTATTTAAATGTAGGAATGAGAAGTGGATTCCTAAGGAGTTTTGGGGTGTGGATGATGATAAGACAAGCAACTTTTTATGATTGTCGATCCTCAATAGCGAAAAATTGCTGGGAGATGGACAAAGATTGAAATATCAAGGGGAATTTATACTTTGTAAAGTGAAAGGTGGATAATTTTTGAAAAGAAATCAACGAGGAAAGGAGGTAGACAAAAAGTGTACCTGTATTGAAGAAAATAGAAGGGGAAAACAGGAACGGGATATAGTAGAAGCATAGTGGAATGTAAAGCTGTAACCCCATAGTTTTCTGCTACCTGCTCCGGTGGATATAGTAGAAGCATAGTGGAATGTAAAGTGTTAAAGGGCGATGAGAATATGATGGGAGAATTTGATATAGTAGAAGCATAGTGGAATGTAAAGGAGGTAACCGCCCTGCAAATACTCTCGCGTACCGCTGATATAGTAGAAGCATAGTGGAATGTAAAGTAAGCGATTTGCATATAGCAGATAGAGGACTTTTGGATATAGTAGAAGCATAGTGGAATGTAAAGAAAGAATGGATACGGAAATAATTATAATCCAAAGCAGATATAGTAGAAGCATAGTGGAATGTAAAGCTTGTGTAAAGGTTAGAAAATTTATCTTCGATTTTAGCGATATAGTAGAAGCATAGTGGAATGTAAAGAGCTTGTATCAGGCGGGGTATATTCTCTGCTGAACTTGATATAGTAGAAGCATAGTGGAATGTAAAGAGCCACTTCCTGCCCACATCGTTCCTGCGAGTTACAGATATAGTAGAAGCATAGTGGAATGTAAAGTGTGCACCACCTCTATTCTGTTTTCGCTTCCAGTGCGATATAGTAGAAGCATAGTGGAATGTAAAGTTGCTCCGCTGAAGTGAGGTAAGGTATGGCTAGTATAGGATATAGTAGAAGCATAGTGGAATGTAAAGTCAGTTTACGTATGTCCCTCTGGATACGCTGGGGTGATATAGTAGAAGCATAGTGGAATGTAAAGTACATATCTTTTAGCAAGTGCTATGATTACACCGCTGATATAGTAGAAGCATAGTGGAATGTAAAGTACGGTACGACCTCAATCCACTTGTAACCGATGTAGATATAGTAGAAGCATAGTGGAATGTAAAGACGGCTGGGGCATAAATCTAACAGAGGGGCAGAAGAGATATAGTAGAAGCATAGTGGAATGTAAAGGTAAATCCTCGGCACTCTCTCTGTCTTCTACTCCGGATATAGTAGAAGCATAGTGGAATGTAAAGTGAATATACGGGTATTGTGAACTCATCTTCGAAAACAGATATAGTAGAAGCATAGTGGAATGTAAAGCGGTTTATCATGTGGAATAACATCAGGAAATGAATAGATATAGTAGAAGCATAGTGGAATGTAAAGGTAATCAGGTCAAGGGCATTGAAACTTAGTGCTACAAGATATAGTAGAAGCATAGTGGAATGTAAAGATAAAAGACGTTGCACCGTCAGCATTTTCGGCCGAAGATATAGTAGAAGCATAGTGGAATGTAAAGCCGTCTGTAGAGACTCCCCAGGCCTCGGCAGTCAGATATAGTAGAAGCATAGTGGAATGTAAAGGGGATACCGGCGGAAGACAATCGAGACATATAACAGATATAGTAGAAGCATAGTGGAATGTAAAGATCATATCGGCAACCACTCCCTTAACGTCATACATGATATAGTAGAAGCATAGTGGAATGTAAAGGTAGGTTTTTGCATCCCCCTCTACTCTGTAGAGACGATATAGTAGAAGCATAGTGGAATGTAAAGCAGGCAGTACAGCCGCAGGCAGTACAGAACTATCCGATATAGTAGAAGCATAGTGGAATGTAAAGTTACAACAACCCATATTCATTACACCTCCTTGAATGATATAGTAGAAGCATAGTGGAATGTAAAGTTTTTAATAAGTGCTTGATTGTACTTTCTATTAAGATATAGTAGAAGCATAGTGGAATGTAAAGATACACGCAAGTTCCGCACGCTTGAAAGAAGCAATGCGATATAGTAGAAGCATAGTGGAATGTAAAGCCTGAATACCGGGAAGAATGCCTTTTTCATATCCGATATAGTAGAAGCATAGTGGAATGTAAAGAATTTTGTCTTCATTACTTGCACCGTTATTTGCTGGATATAGTAGAAGCATAGTGGAATGTAAAGCTAATAGTGGCAATAAAAAACAAAAAGTGAGGTAAGATATAGTAGAAGCATAGTGGAATGTAAAGATGGTAACAAGAACAATCAAAACCACACTAGCTAGGATATAGTAGAAGCATAGTGGAATGTAAAGGAAAATGAAGTGTACGCTTTTCAGAGTGCAACATTTGATATAGTAGAAGCATAGTGGAATGTAAAGAAAAATCTTTGACAAATTACACCTTTGGGCGTATAAGATATAGTAGAAGCATAGTGGAATGTAAAGAAGACTCTTAAAGAAGAACACACTCAAGCAAAGTTTGATATAGTAGAAGCATAGTGGAATGTAAAGACAACACGAGCCAATAATTATCAATAAGAAAGGAAAGATATAGTAGAAGCATAGTGGAATGTAAAGACAACACGAGCCAATAATTATCAATAAGAAAGGAAAGATATAGTAGAAGCATAGTGGAATGTAAAGTAATCACTCATGAATGCCTGCCGAATCGTGTTATGATATAGTAGAAGCATAGTGGAATGTAAAGTTGTGTTAAGGGTTCTCTTTTTCGTCGCTCATTCCCGATATAGTAGAAGCATAGTGGAATGTAAAGTAAATACTGTTCAATAATTCTTTAATGTTAAATTCGATATAGTAGAAGCATAGTGGAATGTAAAGTTGCGATTTTCAGATACTTCTCTAAACTGGTCTCTCGATATAGTAGAAGCATAGTGGAATGTAAAGATTGATACTTGGTATTCAAGTGGGGCACTATTTGTGTGTGATATAGTAGAAGCATAGTGGAATGTAAAGGCGGTCCAGACGTGTGAACAGGATTCGGTCTATCCGATATAGTAGAAGCATAGTGGAATGTAAAGGATACTTGTAACAGTATTCCAAATGCTGTTTAATAGATATAGTAGAAGCATAGTGGAATGTAAAGATAGCTTCATACTCCGCACACTCATCTATCATTTCAGATATAGTAGAAGCATAGTGGAATGTAAAGAAAGCATCTCAAAGAAGAAAAGGGAGGAGATGCTTGCAGATATAGTAGAAGCATAGTGGAATGTAAAGGAAAGAAAAAGACGAACATGAGAAGGACAAGAAGAGATATAGTAGAAGCATAGTGGAATGTAAAGGGAATGATTTTAGTGATCACTCCGTGGTTTCTGGCGATATAGTAGAAGCATAGTGGAATGTAAAGGGGATGTCATGGCTGCCTCAATCTTGGCGGTTTCCCTGATATAGTAGAAGCATAGTGGAATGTAAAGAGAGCAGGCCAAGCGTAAAATGAACACCTACAGTGATATAGTAGAAGCATAGTGGAATGTAAAGTGAAATCTAAGCCTTATACATATCAGGTGAAAGATTGATATAGTAGAAGCATAGTGGAATGTAAAGGCAGTCTCCACGCTCTGTATAGCCTGTTCTTTGGGATATAGTAGAAGCATAGTGGAATGTAAAGTAAAAATAGGCTCCGCCGTAGCTGTTATGCCGGACGAGATATAGTAGAAGCATAGTGGAATGTAAAGTTTTGGGACGCAGCCGCTTTTGTCTTTCGGCGGCTCCGGATATAGTAGAAGCATAGTGGAATGTAAAGTAACTCCGTTTTCCCCACCTCTGGCATCAGCAACAGATATAGTAGAAGCATAGTGGAATGTAAAGTCAAATATGTGTATGGTGATGAGGTGGCGGACTGGGATATAGTAGAAGCATAGTGGAATGTAAAGCACCAATAGCCAGCTGCCTCAATCAAATCCCCGAAAGATATAGTAGAAGCATAGTGGAATGTAAATTAAAGGTTTTGGAAAGAAACAAAGAAGGAGAAGAAGTTGAAAAAGAGGATTATATTACTGACCTGCTGTTTATTACTGGCAGTTTCAGGCTGCAGAAATCAGAGGACAGAGGGAGAAGAAAAAGAACAGGAGAATCAGAAAAGTCAGGAAGAAAATCAAGAACAGCCAGAAGAAACAAAAACAGAGAAAGAGATTCCTTCAGATGAAGAATTGTCTCTGCAGGAAAACTCTGAAACTCATATAGAAGTCAGTGATTATTTCCAGAACTTTCAGCAATTGGTTGATATACTGGGCATGGAGCATACAGAGGGATGGCAGCTTTCTGATACAGATTCCTATAAAAAAGACAATTTTTATCTAGAGTGGCTGGATGATGCTTTCAGTATGAAAGATGAGGGAACAGACTATGTTTCTTTATATGGGATTACAGTGGGAGATGATATGACTGAAGCAGATACAGCAATGAAAGAAAATGGCTGGATTACTTATTATACGAATGAAAATACTTCGGCCTATTTAACTACTATAAATGACCGGGCTTTTATGGCCTCCTTTGATGGCAATGAAGAGGGAAAGGTTACCCTTTGGTATTTGAACAATTGGCCTCAGGGGGAGGATATCTATGAAGTGCTCAATGGTCAGGCAACTGCAGAAGAAAGTGGTGATACGCAGGAAACGCCAGATGTCTCCTCGGAGTGGAAGCAGGCTTACATTGACTATATAAACAGCCATGGACAGTTTGAAATAAGCAAACTGGTAAATATAAATAATGATGAGATACCGGAATTATATATTAACTTCGGTACTACTGCCAGTGGCGATGTTTTGTGCAGTTATGCCGAAGGAACGGTGATTGAACAGCCTATGTACAACTACGGATTTTCTTATATAGAAGGGCAGAATCTGTTCAGGGATCTGGGCGGACATATGGATGTCTATTATGACAAAATATATACCATACAGGACGGCCAGTTCGCCCTGCTCTACAGTGGTGATTACGGCGCTGAAGATAATTCAAATGTACAACTTGATGAGTCTGGAATGCCGATTTATAACTACTACTGGAATGGAACCCAGGTATCTTCCCAGGAAGAATATATGACTCTGCTGAACCAGGTATATAATACAGAACAGGCAATTACGCCATATGACGGAGCTCAGTATGAAGATGGACGATACGTGGGAAATGGATTGTGTGATTATAATGAGATTATTGAGGCGATAAACAATTATTGAAGCTGATTAGAAAACCTTCAAACTGTTGTGAATGGATGGGGCAGTTTGAAGGTTTTTTGCTATTGAGAACTTTTGACGGCAAACACAAAAAAGGATTTTCAGCATTTCAAAAATACTGAAAATCCTTTTTTAAAAGTCGGGGCAACAGGATTTGAACCTGCGACCTCACGGCCCCCAGCCGTGCGCGCTACCAAGCTACGCCATACCCCGTGACCAACAAATGCTATTGTACCAAGCCGCTAGCGCGGCGGCTAGCCCTAAGTACGTGAAACCACAACT
>ERZ1643250.418-NODE-418-length-45953-cov-17.778160_pt1 | contig 45953 bp, 43 predicted proteins | sample MGYA00579262_ERZ1643250 | MGnify/ENA primary metagenome ERZ1643250 (study PRJEB29033, sample SAMEA4952265) | chicken gut metagenome | biome: Broiler Chicken; feature: Gastrointestinal Tract; material: Caecum | place: Ireland | collected 2018 | study: Broiler...
CCAATACTCTTTTCATTTATTTTTTATCAACTGACTATTTCTTTACTCCAACTTTCCTACCTTTCGGATATATGGGACCGGCGGCACACCTTCCGTCAGACCGTTACCCTGTATAGTCCTTGGTAAATTGTACTTTATAAAACAATAAATTATAAAACATCAAATACAAAACAAGAAATTACATATATACATCAGAAGTATGGAAGAAGAAAACAGCGGCTGCGGATATTTGGCAGATTTTCACAGTTTTGCGAGCATAGCGTATGACAAAAATCATCTGTCTGAGGACCGAAGGGACGAGTTTATGATTTTTGTCATACAAAAGGCGGCGGAGCAAAACTAAGAAAATCAACATATCCGCGGCCGCCGTTTTCTTCTCATATCCACTACTTTTTCCCGTAAATCTGGACTTGTCTTTCCCTGTCTGCTATAATGAATTTTACAGATTCCGGAAGGGGACCCTGTATAATTGCACATATAATTTACGAAACAGGAGGAAAACAAAATGATCGTTACAACGACAAGTTATATAGAAGGAAAAAAAGTGGAGGAATATAAAGGAATCGTTTTCGGAGAGGTGATCACCGGTGTGAATGTGCTGAAGGATTTTGCGGCGGGAATGAGAAACTTTTTCGGCGGCAGATCCCAGTCTTATGAAAATGAGCTGACGGCGGCCAGAGAAGAAGCCCTCCGCGAAATGGAAGAGAGAGCGGCCCAGCAGGGGGCAAACGCGGTGATCGGCGTGGATATTGACTACGAAGTACTGGGAGCGGACAATGGGATGCTCATGGTGACTGCCAGCGGTACGGCGGTTGTGGTCCGTTAGTTCTATGGGCGGAAGAAAGAACGGCAGGGAATATCTCAGCTATGTGCTGGAATGTCTGAACCGCAGGCTTGCAGAAGTGCAGGAAGCCCTTGACGCGGGAGCGAAAGAAATCGAGGACATGCATGATTATTACTGGGAAAACTACACCGAGATGGACCAGTACGGATATGAGGAATTTGATAACCGGCAGGCTCTTCTTCAGCAGGTAAACGCAAATGAAGAGCAGCGGCAGCTTCGCCGGAGATTTCAGAAAATGCTGGACTCTCCCTTTTTCGGACGGGTGGATTTTACCTACCACGGAGAAGAAGAGCCGGAGGAGTTTTATATCGGCATCGGGAATTTTTCGGAGAGGGCGGGAAGCAGTCCCCTGATCTACGACTGGAGGGCTCCGGTCAGCAGCCTCTTTTATGATTATGACAAAGGTCCGGCGGAATACGAAGCGCCGTCGGGTATATTTAAGGGTCTGATAGAGTCAAAATGGCAGTATAAGATCCGGCGGGGCCGTATGGTTTATGAATTTGAAAGCGATATCAAGATCGATGATGAAATTCTGGGAGCAGAACTTGGCAGCAGCGGAGAAGTTCAGCTTAAGAATATCATCCGCACGATCCAGAAAGAGCAGAACGCTATCATCCGCAATACGAAGGACAGGATTATGGTGATCCAGGGATCAGCCGGCAGCGGCAAAACCTCCGTGGCCCTTCACCGCATTGCCTATCTTCTTTATCATGACAGGAAGAATCTCAGATCCTCCAATATCCTGATCCTTTCTCCCAACAGTGTATTTTCTGATTACATTTCCCATATTCTTCCGGAACTGGGAGAAGAGAATATACGGGAGATGAGCTTCGATCTGTTTGCTTACCGGAATCTTCAGGATACGGCGGCAGACTGCGAGGATAAATACGATCTGATCGAGAGGTCGGTACAGGATCCGGCTGCTATGGAGCGGTTCCGGGAAAAGCAGTCCCCGGAATTTATCTCCCGTCTGGACCGTTTTATCATGGAACTGGAAGACGAGCTGATGAATTTTCAGGATGTGGAATACAGGGGATTCAGTAAAAAGGAGTCAGAGATTATCCGTCTTTTTTATTTTAAGTTTTCAGAAATCCCGCTGCTTTCCAGGATGGACGCTGTTGCGGAATATTTTATCGACGAACTGGAAACACTGCGGCAAAGGGATCTTTCAGAGGAGGAGCGGGCAGAGGCGGAAGAAAAATTTTCCAGAATGTATGAAACGAGAGACTTCTATCTGCTGTACAGCCGCTTTCTGGAAAGAGAGGGATACCCTCCGCTGCCGAAGCGTCCCCTGGAAAAAAGAAAACTTTTCTATGAGGACGTTTACCCTGTCCTTTATCTGAAGAACTGTCTTACAGGAAACAGAGAAAATAAGGAGATCAAACATCTGGTTGTAGACGAGATGCAGGATTATACCTGGGTGCAGTATCTGCTTTTGAAAAGGCTGTTCCCATGCAGGATGACCATCCTTGGCGACAAAGCCCAGACTATGGAAGACCGGCAGCAGGATGTGCTTGCTTTTCTTCCAAAGATCTTCGGAAGGGATATCCGGATCATCCATATGAACCGAAGCTACCGGAATACGGTGGAGATCGCGGAATATGCCAACAAAATCGCCGGGATCAAAGACATGGATCTGTTTGAACGGCATGGCGCTCCCGTAGGGGAGGAGACGGTCCAAAATGTACAGGAAGCGCTTGACAGAGTATGGGGGTCCTGGAACAGGGATAAAGAGCGGCTGGAAACAGCGGCGGTTATTTTCTTTACTGAAAAAGAAGCCGGAGATGCGGCCCGGTATCTTATGGAAAAAGCAGGAGAGAAGAAAAATGATATTTTCTATATGGACAGAAACAGCAGGAACTTTCAGAGAGGGCTGACCGTGACGACTTTTTATCTGGCAAAGGGATTGGAGTTTGACCGGGTTTACGGGATCTTTTCCGGAAAAGAGGACGTGGCTCTGAAAAGACAGGCCAGATATATCACGGCCACCAGGGCGCTTCACGAACTGGAAATGTATACGCTTTCCGGAAAAAGGTAAAGGAACGGAGGGTTTTTCCAGAGAACCCCGGAAGAAAGTTTCTTATATGTTTACAGCTTTTTCATACTATTTTCACATTACAAAGCGGAAATTTCATTGACACCCATGTAATAAAATTGTAAACTATACAAGAGGGTTTTGGGTATAATCAGAATTTTTAAGGAGGATATCATGAAAAATAAAAAATTACTTGCGGTATTAGCGCTTGCAGTATCTGCCTCTGTTTTGATGGCAGGATGCGGCTTCGGCGGAGATGAACCGGAAGAGCAGGTGGAAGTGACAGCTACTCCTACTCCGGAAGCGACTCCTACACCAGAGGCAACGCCGACAGTTGCTCCGGATGTACAGGATACAACTTATACTTCCGCAGATGGAAGCGTCTCCATTAAACTTCCGGATGCTACCTGGGCCAATAAGACGGACGAGACGAATACGCTCAGCTTTGAATCTCCCAATGTGGGAAATATTCTGATCCTGCATGGCCAGGGTGAAGAGACAATGGCTGCCACAGTGATCCCCAGCACACAGGATATGGCTGTGTCTCTGGAACAGGCGGATAATGACAAAGTGCAGGGAACAGATTTTGAAATACAGAATTATACTGCCAACGACGTAAACGGCATAGGCGTGTACAGTTATGTGACACATATGCTGAATACGGAAAAGAGCGATGGAAACCTGTATGTGATCCATAAGGTATTTGCCAATGCAGAGGAATATTACAGCATCGAGGCTTCTGTGAAAACGGAAGAAGCGCTGGCGTCCGCACAGGCCGCAGTGGATTCTTTCCAGATTCTCGGAAATTCTACGCTGAAAGAGGCGGCTCCCGGAACAGCGGCTTCTGCAGACAATAACGCAGCGGCAGGAACAGACGCGGCAGCGGGAACTGACGCCAATGCCGGAACAGACGCAGCGGCGGGAACAGATGCCAATGCAGGTACGGACGCGGCAGCCGGAACAGATGGAACTGCGGACACCTCTTCAGGAGACGGTTCAGGCGGCTCAACCACGATTCCTAACTCAGCAGGATTTACGGACGAGCAGCTTACAGATACCAATCAGACAAGAACGATCTACCGCAATTCCGACGGTCATCCGCTGGTCATCCAGCCGGACGGAAACGGAAACTGGGTAGACTTTGACGGTAATACCTATACCTTTACCGGAGAACAGGACGCATATGACGCGGAAGGCAACAGCTACTACTGGCATGGAGAAGGCGCTGACGTTTATTACATGCCTGTTCAGTAAGCAGCACAGGATAACTGAAGACACGTGAATATTTTAAGGCAGGTGAGAGATCATCTGCCTTTTTATCAGAAAAAAAGGCGCCTGTCCTGCAAACAGAAAAGACAGATGCCATTCCAAAGAAGGAGAAAAGATATGGAGAGCTATGGAAGATTCGCGCAGGTGTATGATCTTTTTATGGATAATGTAGACTATGCAGGGTGGGCGGATCATCTGGAAAAACGCCTGAAAACAGCGGGAATTGAGAACGGCCTGGTGCTGGAGCTGGGCTGCGGCACAGGAACAATGACGGGATTGCTTGCGCAGAAAGGATATGATATGATTGGTGTGGACAATTCAGAGGAAATGCTTGCGGAAGCAATGGAAAAGAAAGTGGAGTCCGGCCTTGATATTCTTTATCTTATGCAGGATATGCAGGAATTTGAGCTTTACGGAACCGTCCGCGCCGCAGTCAGCGTCTGTGACAGCCTGAATTATATTACGGACCCGGAGGAGTTAAAGCAGGTATTTTGTCTGGTGAATAACTATCTGGATCCAGGCGGATTATTTTTGTTTGACATCAATACCGTCCATAAGTACCGGGACGTGCTGGGGGATACCACCATTGCCGAGGACAGGGAAGAGGCCAGCTTTATCTGGGAGAACAGTTACGATCCGGAGAGCCGGATCAATACATATGAGCTGGCGGTTTTTCTGCCAAGGGAAGACGGACTTTATGAAAAGTGCGAAGAGCTTCACTGCCAGAGAGGATATGAGAAGGCGGAAATAGAAAAGCTGCTTAAAGAGGCGGGAATGGAAATAGAAGGAGTCTATGAGGCGTATACGGATAAACCGGCGTCGAAGGACAGTGAAAGGCTGCTTTTTATTGCAAGAGAGCATGGAAAGCAGGTTGAGAAATAAGCAGGATATTAAGACCGGGGAGATATCCGCGGCAGACAGTTTCAGGAGGAAAGATGAAAGATTATATTGTAAGAGCAACAGCGGCAGGCAGTCAGGTAAGAGCCTTTGCCGCGGTAACAAGAGATATTGTCGAGACAGCCAGGAAGGCTCATAATACCAGTCCGGTAGCTACGGCGGCTCTGGGGCGTCTTCTTACAGCCGGAGCCATGATGGGAGTGATGATGAAGGGTGAAAAGGACATCCTTACCCTTCAGGTTCAGGGGGACGGCCCTCTTAAAGGGATCACGGTAACTGCGGATTCTCAGGGCAGAGTAAAAGGATATGTGGGAAATCCTGATGTAATGCTCCCGCCAAACGCTAAAGGCAAGCTGGACGTAGCCGGGGCGGTAGGACACGGAATCATAAACGTTATCAAGGATATGGGGCTGAAAGAACCATATTCCGGTCAGGTGGCTCTTCAGACCAGCGAGATCGCGGAGGATCTGACCTACTACTTTGCAGTCAGCGAACAGGTTCCTTCCGCGGTAGGTCTTGGAGTGCTGATGAACAAAGATAATACAGTCCGTCAGGCAGGCGGGTTTATTATTCAGGTAATGCCTTTCGCTGAAGAAAGCACGATTGCGAAGCTGGAAGAAAATGTACAGAAGATCCAGTCCGTAACTACTCTTCTGGAGGAAGGACATACGGCGGAGAGCCTTCTGGAAAAAGTCCTGGAAGGATTTGACATAGAGATCACTGATCAGGTCCCCACAGAATTTTACTGCAACTGCAGCAAAGAGAGAGTAGAGAAGGCGTTGATCAGTATTGGCAAAAAGGATCTGCAGGAGCTTATCCAGGAAGGAAAGCCGGCGGAACTGAACTGCCATTTCTGCAATACCAATTATGTGTTCAGTGTGGAAGAACTGAAAGAAATCCTCAGGAGATGCAAATAAAAAGGAGAAAACACCATGAAAGACGGGTTTATAAAAGTCAGCGCTGGAAGTCCGATGGTAAAGGTGGCGGACTGCGCGTATAATGCCGGAAAGATTATTTCCATGGTCAGAGAGATGGAAAACCATGGGGCAAAAATAATGGTGTTTCCGGAGCTGTGTATTACCGCTTACACCTGCGGAGATCTTTTCTGGCAGGAAAATCTTCTGGAAGAGGCGAAAACGCAGCTTTTCCGCATTGCGGAGGAAACGAAAGACGTGGACGGACTGATTTTTGTGGGTCTGCCTCTGGAATACAACGGAAAGCTGTACAATGTGGCGGCAGGACTGAGCAGGGGAGAAATCCTGGGCTTTGTGCCAAAGATACACATCCCCAATTATAATGAGTTCTATGAGGGAAGATATTTTACCTCCGGAAAAGATGTGGAGGGAACAGTATATCTGACGCAGGCAGAGAATGGAGAATATGAAGCGCCCATTGGCACAAGGATGATTTTTACCTGTCCGGAATTTCCGAAGCTTCAGGTTGCGGCGGAGATCTGCGAGGATCTCTGGGTATTAAGTCCTCCCAGCGTCAGTCATGCCTATCATGGGGCCAACGTGATCGTCAATCTTTCCGCCAGCGACGAGGTGGTGGGAAAGGATTCCTACAGGAAAAGCCTGGTGAGCGGACAGTCGGCCAGACTTCTCTGCGGATATATATATGCAACGGCAGGAGAAGGCGAATCTACTCAGGATGTGGTTTACGGAGGCCAGAACATGATCGCTGAAAATGGAACGGTCCTGGCTGAAAGCCGCAGATTTGTCAACGGAGCTGTTTACGGGGAACTGGATATCCAGAGACTGGTAAATGAACGACGGAGAATGACAACCTGCCGGTTCGCTCCGGATATCTCTTCCGGGGATTCCTATTACACAGAAGTTATTTTCCATCTGAATCCTGCAGAGACAGAGCTGACAAGAAAATTCGATTCCCGTCCTTTTGTTCCGGGAGCGAGAGAAGAAAGAGACCGCCGCTGTGACGAGATCCTGAATATCCAGGCAATGGGACTTAAGAAGCGTCTTGCCCATATTCACTGTCAGAATGTGGTGATCGGTCTTTCGGGAGGACTGGATTCCACCCTGGCTCTTCTTGTGGCTGTAAGAGCTTTTGATATGCTGGAAATGGAAAGAGAAAAGATCACGGCGGTAACGATGCCCTGTTTTGGAACTACGGACAGAACCTATCAGAATGCCTGCCAGCTTGCGCGCTGTCTTGGAACAGAGCTTCGGGAGGTAAATATACGGGAGGCCGTAAGTCTCCATTTCAGAGATATCGGACATGATCCCCAGGTACACGATGTTACCTATGAAAACGGACAGGCCAGAGAGAGGACCCAGATCCTGATGGATATTGCCAATCAGTCCGGAGGGATCGTTATCGGCACAGGCGATCTTTCGGAGCTTGCTCTGGGATGGGCCACCTATAACGGAGACCATATGTCCATGTATGCGGTAAATTGTTCTGTTCCCAAAACTCTTGTCCGTCATCTGGTAAAATATTATGCGGATACCTGCGGGGATCAGAAGCTGAACGCCATTCTTCTGGACATCCTGGATACTCCGGTAAGTCCTGAACTGCTTCCTCCAAAGGATGGAGTGATCTCGCAGAAAACGGAAGATCTGGTGGGACCTTATGAGCTTCACGACTTTTTCCTTTATTATATGCTGCGGTGGACTTTCCCGCCGAAAAAGATCTTCCGCATGGCAAAGCTTGCCTTTGAAGACGAGTACAGCGATGAAGTAATACTGAAATGGCTGAAAACCTTTTACAGACGGTTCTTTACGCAGCAGTTCAAGCGTTCCTGTCTGCCGGACGGCCCCAAAGTGGGAAGCGTGGCAGTGTCTCCCAGAGGAGATCTCAGGATGCCCAGCGACGCCTGCGCGGATCTTTGGCTCAGGGAATTAGATGAGATAACATGTCAGTAACATGTCAGCAGCATGAATATTTTGCAGAGAAAAGCCCGGAAGAAATTATTCTGTCCGGGCTTTCTCCAGAGCGGATTCAATGGCGTCTATCAGCATCATGGAAGTATATTTCTGGTCACTGGAGTAATCGAGATTTTCCAGAGACTGGGAGGAATAGATCTGGCTTGCAAGAGAATCCAGCGCAGGCTCTACAAGCGGAAACATAGCCGCTGTGGTTTCACTTAAGTTGTTCAGCCTGATGGACTGTATCCGGTCGGAATCTACTGTTACCTCCACGTCGAAGGTGTTGCCGTTCAGATCAACGGAAGTACGGTAGACTCCGGGTATGTACAGATCTGCGGCGTCTGTGGAAGCCGTCATAGTTTTTCCGGGTCCGAACATAAAAAACATCAGTATTCCTAAAATCACCAGGAAAAGCAGAAAAATACCTGTATAGATGATCTCTTTCATGTGCAGGACAACAATTTTTGTTTTGGAACTCATGGTACGCGCCTCCTGATTTACTGCTGGAATCTGCAGGAGCAGAAAGACAGTGGAATATTCTCTATATATCTTATTATGAGGCTGTGCCGTTTATGAATAAAATCTGCTCTGCAGCAGGGAAACTTGTACTTATCATTTCATTTACGGAGGAAATTATGTCACTTCGCTTTATAATCGGCAATTCCGGCTCGGGAAAGTCATACGCGGCTTTTTCACATATTATTGAAGAGGCAGGGAAACATCCGGAACAGATGTACTATGTGATCGTGCCGGAACAGTTTACCATGCAGACACAGAAAACTCTGGTGGAGATGCATCCTGACAGGGGGATACTGAATATTGACGTATTAAGTTTTGACCGTCTGGCGTACCGGGTGCTGGAGGAGGCGGGGGGAGATACCAGGGGAGTCCTGGAGGAAACGGGAAAAAATATGGTTCTCCAAAAACTTGTCCAGAGCTGCCGGAAGGAGCTTGTATATCTGCAGAGCCAGCTTAAGAAGCCCGGATGTCTGGATGAGGTGAAATCTCTGATATCGGAATTTATGCAGTATGAGGTTGGAGAAGAGGCCCTGGAAAAAATGCTTGAAAAGGCATCGGACAAAACTCTTCTTGAATTGAAGCTCAGAGATGTTTCTGTACTGTACCGCGCCTTCCGGGAATACCTTTCCGGCCATTATATGACAGGGGAGGAGGTTCTGGAGATACTGGCAAAGGAAATCCCCTTTTCCCGAAAGCTCAGAGACAGCGTGATGGTACTGGACGGCTTTACCGGATTTACTCCAATACAGAATATGGTGGTCAGAGAACTTCTGGCTGTATGCCGGGAGGTTTCTGTTACAGTTACTATGGATGTGCGGGAGACCCTTTCCGGCAGAGAAAAACCGCACCAGCTTTTTTATATGAGCCATAAGATGATCAGGACATTGTCGGAACTGACAAAAGATATGGAGGAACCCCTGTGGGTGAAGCCGGGAGAACATTCACGCTTTGCAAAGGCGCCTGCGCTGAACTTTCTGGAACAGAATCTTTTCCGTTACAGAAAGGAAACGTATGAGAAAGAACAGGAGGAAGTCGCCATATTCTGCGCCGGCAGTCCAAAGAGGGAGATGGAAGAAACCGCCAGGAGAATCGTACGGCTGATCAGGGAAAAGGCATACCGTTACGGGGAGATCGCGGTGATCACCGGAAACCTGGAGGAATACGGCTCCATAGCCCGGCAGGTATTTGAGGCATCCGGAATCCCATATTTTATAGATGAAAAACATTCCATATTAATGAATCCTTTTGTGGAGTATATTAGGGCAGTGCTGGAAATGACGGCGCAGAACTTTACATATGAAAGTGTGTTCCGGTATCTCCGGTGCGGAATGTCCGATATTGCCAGAGAGGAGACGGACTGGCTGGAAAATTATGTAGTCGCCCTTGGAATCCGGGGCTTTTCCGCCTGGAAAGAACGGTGGGTGCGTATTTACCGGGGAATGAAAGAGGAATCTATCCTGGAGCTGAACAAGATCCGGGAGCGTTTCGTGGAAGAAGTGCGGGAACTGGCGGAAGGATTTTCCGGAAGGAAGAAGACAGTGGAGGAATACTGCCGCTGCCTTTATGCCTTTATCGTAAGAAGCGATATCCAGAAAAAACTGAAAAGACAGGAGGAGATTTTACGGAGACGGGGAGAAAAGGCCATGGAGAAGGAGTATGCCCAGATTTACGGGATTGTCATGGAACTTCTGGATAAAATGGCGGAAATCCTCGGCGGGGAAAAGGTGACTCCGGAAGAATTCCGGCAGATTCTGGAAATGGGAATGACGGAGGCGAAGGTGGCCCTGATCCCGCCAAGCATGGATCAGGTTCTTGTAGGAGATATGGAAAGAACGCGTCTGAAGGACGTCCGGGCCCTGTTTTTTGTAGGAATAAACGAGGGAAATATTCCGAAAAATACAGACGGAGGAGGAATCCTTACGGAAATGGACCGGGAATTTTTCCTGGAGCAGGGGGTAGAGCTGGCGCCGGGTCCAAAAGAACTGATGAATATGCAGAGGTTTTATCTATATCTGAATATGACAAAGCCAGGGGAATATCTCTGTCTTTCCTACAGCCATTCCAACGCCAAAGGAGAGGCAGTCAGCCCTGCTTATCTGATCCACGTAGTGAAACGGTTGTATCCCGGACTTACAGTGACGGAGGCAGGAGAACAGGAGATGGAGCTTCTGCAGACGCCGGATACAGCACTGGATTATTTTCTGGACAGGATTGGAGAAACGGCTGCAGGAGAAAAGGATCCGATATTCGAGGAACTCTATAGCTGGTATCTTAGAAGTCCGAAATACCGGACCCTTATAGAAAGGCTTACAGAGGCGGCTTTCCTCAGAAAACCTGCGGACCGTATCAGTGAAAGTGTGGCAAAAGCCCTTTACGGGGAAGTGTCCCCTCACAGCGCCACCCGGCTGGAACGGTACGCGTCCTGTGCTTTTGCTCATTTTCTGCGGTACGGTCTGTCGGTGACGGAACGGGCGGAATATGAGTTCAGAGCCATGGATATGGGAAATGTGATCCATCAGGCGCTGGAAGAATTTGCCGCCCAGGTGAGAAAACGAGGACTGGACTGGAGCACTCTGAAACCGGAGGAGCGGGACGGTATCGCCCAGGAGTGTCTTGAGAAGGTGACTGCGGATTATGGAAATACCATTTTAAAAAGCAGCGCCAGAAACCAGTATATGATCGAGAGAACCGGAAGAATCTTAAAAAGAACGGTGTGGGCCCTGCAGGAACAGTTGAAGCAGGGGGAATTCCGCCCGGAAGGATTTGAAGTTTCCATCGGGGGCGGAAGGATCGACCGGATGGATGTGCTGAAAGAGGACAACCGGGTTTATGTAAAGATCATTGACTATAAAACAGGAAACACTTCTTTTGATCTGGTAAGTCTTTATCACGGACTGCAGCTCCAGCTCGTGGTATATATGGACGTGGCTGTTCAGGCGGAGCAGAAAAAGCATCCGGAATGTCAGGCGGAGCCGGCGGGAATTTTTTATTATAACGTGAAAGATCCTATGATACAGGCAAATATGGAGGCGGATATGGAAATGGTGGCGCCGCAGCTTCTTAAGGAATTGAAAATGAACGGTCTTCTGGCAGCGGATTCCGGTCTTATCCGAAAGATGGACAGAACGCTGGCCTCTCTGCCTGTTTCCTTTAACAAAGACGGAAGCTTCCGGAAAACATCTTCCGTAGCCACCAGGGAACAGTTCCGGCTTCTGAACGCCTATGTGAAGAAAAAAATCTCCGATATCCGGGGAGAGATCCTTTCGGGAGATGCGGAGGTGTCCCCTTATGAACTGGGAAAGAAAAATGCCTGCACCTACTGCCCTTATCAGGGAGTCTGCGGCTTTGACAAAAAAATTCCGGGCTATGAGTACCGGAGGCTGAAACAGTTTTCAGATGAAGAAATATGGCGGGAAATGGAAAAGGAGGTGCGCTGAGATGGGAGTGACATGGACAGAAGAACAGAAGAAGGTGATTTCTCTACGGGACCGGAACATTCTCGTCTCCGCGGCTGCCGGCTCAGGAAAGACCGCCGTGTTGGTGCAGAGGATCTTAAGTAAGATCATGGACCAGACTCATCCTGTGGATATTGACCGGATGCTGATCATGACTTTTACAAGAGCGGCCGCCGGAGAGATGAAGGAGCGTATCACGGCGGCCCTGGAGCAGGCGATCTATGAGGATCCGGACAACGATCATCTCCAGAGGCAGATGACGCTGATCCATACGGCTCAGATCACTACGATTGACGGATTCTGCTCTTACGTTATCCGCAATTATTTTCATATGATCGATCTTGATCCCGGCTACCGTACTGCCGAGGAGGGCGAATTGAAGCTTTTGAAAGAAGATGTGCTGAAAGATCTTTTAGAGGACGCTTACCGGGAAAAAGATGAGAAATTTGTCGATCTTGTAGAGTGCTACGCCCCGGGAAAAACAGACGACAATATCAAGGAAATGATCTTGAAGCTTTATGAGGCGGCTGCAAGCCATCCTTTCCCAAAGGAATGGCTGAGCCGGTGTCTGGAGGTTTATCAGGCGGACAGTGTGGAAGAACTCCGGGAGCAGGAATGGATAAAGCTTTTGTGGGAAGCTGTTGAGGAAGAACTTGACCAGGCGGAGGCCCTTGCCCGGGAAGGGGCGGCGGTGTGCCGGGAACCCGGGGGACCTGCTCTTTATGAAGAAGCATTGGAGGACGACCTTCTTCTCATCTCCGCCGCCAGAGATACCGCAAAAGAAAAAGACTACGATAAAATGGCGGAGTTTCTGGGAAACCTTTCCTTTACGAGACTGTCAGGGAAAAAACAGCCTGAGGCGGAAGAAAAAAAGAAGGAGCTGGTGAAGTCTCTCCGTGAAGAAGAAAAAAATATCCTGAAGGAACTATCCTCCCGGTATTTCTGCTGGAGGGAAAGCTCTCTTCTGGAACTTCTGGCCTGCTGCAAAAAGCCGATGGAAGGCCTTGTGGAGCTTACTCTTTCCTTTCAGGAACGTTTTTCTGAGAAAAAGCGGGAGAAAAATCTTCTGGATTTTACAGATATGGAGCATTTCGCACTGGAGATTCTGGTGCGAAAAGAAGGAGAAAAGCTGACCCCCACCCAGGCCGCCCGGGAACTTTCTCAGAAATACGACGAGGTTCTTATTGATGAATATCAGGACAGCAACTATGTCCAGGAAATGATCGCCGCCATGGTTTCAGGCTGGGCCGACGGGCGGAAAAATATCTTTATGGTAGGGGACGTTAAGCAGAGTATATACCGTTTCCGTCTTGCCCGGCCGGAGCTTTTTATGGAAAAGTATAAAACATATTCGCTGGAGGACAGCCAGGAGCAGCGGATCGACCTTCACAGGAATTTCAGAAGCCGCCCACAGGTTCTGGAAAGCGTCAATTATATCTTCCGCCGGATCATGGGCGAGGATCTGGGAGGAATCGCCTATGACAGCAGCAGCGCCCTTTATCCGGGAGCTTCCTTTCCCGAGGGAGGAAGGGAAGAATTCAGGAAGACAGAAGTCCTTCTTGTGGAAAAAGACGGAGAGGAGCTGGAGGAAGAAAAAGGCGGACAGACAGATCAGGAACTGGAAGCCCTGGCAGTGGCTTCGGAGATTGCCCGGATCGTAGGAAGGGAGGAGATACTGGACAAGGAATCCGGACATTACCGGAAGGTGGGATACGGGGATATTGTGATCCTTCTGCGTACGGCAAGCGGGTGGGCGGAAACATTTGCCCAGGTTCTGGCGTCCAGGGGAATTCCGGCGTATACCGCATCCCGGACCGGATATTTTTCCGCCGTGGAGGTGGTAACGGTTCTGAATTATCTGAGAGTCTGCGACAATCCTCTTCAGGATATTCCCCTGACGGGAGTACTTCGCTCGCCCATCGGCGGATGCACTTCCCAGGAACTGGCAATGATACGGGGAAAGTGCCCGGAAGGTCTTCTTTATGAAAGCGTCTGCGCTTATGTGGAGGACGGTCAGATGGTACTTTTCCCCGGGGAAAACGAAGAGGAAAAACTGAAGGAAAAGCTCAGAGACTTTCTGGAGCAGCTCCGGAAAGTCCGGGATATGGCGGCTTACACACCAATTCATCAGCTTATTCTCTATGTTTTAAAAGAAACAGGTTATGAGGAATATGCCAGAGCCCTTCCGGGAGGAAGCCAGAGGGGGGCGAACCTCCATATGCTTGTGGAAAAAGCCATGGACTATGAAAAGACCAGCTACAGAGGACTGTTTAATTTTGTCCGTTATATAGAGAGCCTGCAGAAATACGAGGTGGATTTCGGAGAAGTGAATCTTTCCGGAGCGGGAAGCGGCTCCGTTCAGATCATGACGGTCCACAAAAGCAAAGGACTGGAATTTCCGGTGGTATTTGCGGCAGGAATGGGAAAACAGTTCAATTTCCAGGACATGAACGCACGGCTTCTGCTTCATCCGGATCTGGGCTTTGGCGCCGACGCCGTGTTTGCCAAAAAGCGGCTGATCGTGCCTACGCTGCAGAAACAGATGATCCGCAGAGCGCTGAAGAAAGAAAGCCTGGGAGAGGAACTGAGAGTGCTTTATGTGGCTCTTACCCGGGCAAAAGAAAAACTCTATATTACCGGAACTCTGGGAAAGATTGAAAAGCAGATGCTTTCTCTTGCCCGTTTCCGAGGACGGGAGGAAGTGCTGCTTCCGCTGGGAACCCGGGGAACAGCGCGGAACTTCTGGGCATATATCCTGCCTGCGCTCTCGGAACACAGCGCTATGACAGATCTTTATCTGGAAAACGGGATCGCGGCGTCGGAAAAGGACTGCGTAGACGAGGACGCAGAGTTTCTGGTGAGAAAGATCACAGCGTCCGATCTTATTCAGGAAGGGATCGTAAGCCTCTCCGACTCCCAGATCAGGGAAGAACTTCTGAAGAACTGGGACTGTGAAGAAGTGTATGATAAGGAGATCAGGGAGGTTTTGGAGGAAAGATTCTCTTTTGTCTATCCTTATGCTTATCTCAGAGAGATGCCGGTAAAGGTCAGTGTTTCCGAACTGAAAAAGAGAAGCCGTCAAGGGGAAATGGAGAAAGAGGAGGCTTTGTTCTACGAGCCGGATATTGTGCCTCTCATTCCTCCTTTTATCGCCGGAAAGGAGGAGGCTTATACAGGAGCCGCCAGAGGAACCGCCTACCATCGGCTGATGGAACGCCTGGATTATACTTGCGCAGATTCTCTGGATAAGATACGGGAACAGATCCAAAAGCTTGTGGCAGAGGGGAAAATGACAAAAGAGGAAGGTTCCTGTATTTATATGAAGGATATCCTGGGCTTTACCCGGTGCGGACTGGGAAAAAGGATGAGAAAAGCGGCTGAGGAGAAAATGCTGTTCAGAGAGCAGCCCTTTGTGATGGCTGTAAAGATGAAGGAAATCCGGCCGGAATGGACAGGAGAGGAGACCGTTTTGGTCCAGGGAATCATTGACGCTTACTTTTTAGAGGGGGAAGACATTGTTCTGGTGGATTATAAGACGGACCGAGTGGAGTCCGGAGAAGAGGACAAGCTTATAAATCTTTATCACAGTCAGCTTGAAGATTATGCCAGGGCTCTGGAACGGATGCTGAAAAAGAAAGTGAAAGAATGTTATATTTATTCCTTTGCTCTTAAAAAGCCGATTCTTCTGAAAAGGAAGGCTCAGATATAAAAAATCCTGCGGAGGCAGCTTTTATAGCCGCCATCCCGCAGGATATTTGTTTTTCAGGGTCTGTCCCACCAGTTTGCCAAAGCCCAGAGGATAGCCTTCCACGCAGAGAAGATGCCATCCTTTTTCCCGGGCGGCTTCGCCTGGAGAGACAGGAAGGGTTTCTCCGTGGAGATAGCGGGCCAGCCGCTGATCGGAGGCAGGAAGAGAGAGAATTGACTTTACATCGCCTTTATGAAGCGCCAGGGCAAAGGCCTGGGAGGGCTCAAAACGGTTTTTCTTAAGATCTCCGAGGTAAAGCCCGTTCCGGAGAAATGCCAGACCGCGAAAACCTGTATTTACCGGAGGAAGATAGTAAACCTTGTCTCCTTTTGTTTCCACCCTGTTCCATTCAAAGGGCCTGCCTCCAAGGGAACACAGGCCGATCTCATCAAAAAAGGCTTTCAGCCATTTTTCCGTATTGGGATCAGAACGTATCCGGGAAGGTTCATGTACATGGTCGGAAGTTCCCTCCTTTTGGAAAAGCGCCATAAAGTGGCCTTCTCCGTCCGTTTTGTGGGGGAAGAGCCGTATACAGCGCTTCAGATCCTGGCCGCCGCCTCCCCATTTCGGTACTCCGAAAGAGAATCCCTGGCGATGAGGAAGCTCAAGAAGCGTCATGTCTTTTCTGTTTTCCAGAAGATATGAAACGGTACCTTCGTCCTCCTCGGGGGCAAAAGTGCAGGTGGAGTAGAGAAGGAGCCCTCCGGGGCGGAGCATATCGGCTGCCTGAAGGATCAGTTCCCGCTGGATGCGTCCAAGTTCCCGGGATTTTTCCTCTGACCAGTCTTTCGCCAGCGCTTCATCCTTCCGGAACATTCCCTCGCCGGAGCAGGGAGCGTCAAGGAGGATTTTGTGAAAAAATCCCGGAAACATATTTAAAAGCCGGGAAGGCGTTTCGTTTGCCACAAAGGCATTTGTAATGCCGAAAAGTTCAATATTCCTGAGAAGGGCTTTCGCTCTGGAAGCGCTGATATCATTGGCGACGAGAAGCCCTTTTCCTTTTAAGGCGGCGCCCAGGGCTGTGGCTTTTCCTCCGGGAGCGGCGCAGAGATCCAGAACGAAATCTCCCGGTTCTATTTCAAGACAGGAAGCCGGAGTCATGGCGCTTGGTTCCTGAAGGTAGTAAAGTCCCGCCTGATAAAGCGGACATTTGGAAGGCCTGATGTCAGCCGGATAGAAGTATCCGTTTTCTATCCAGGGAATAGGAGTCACAGGAAAGGGAACCAGTCTTTCAAATTCTTCCGGACTTATTTTTGCGGTATTCAGCCGCAGGCCGAAGGTGCGGGGTTTTTCATAGCTTTTAAGAAAGTCTTCATATTCTTCTTCTCCCAGCATTTTTTTCATCCGTATCAGAAAATTTTCCGGAAGATACGGGGAGCGATTCTGATCTGTCATAATAACCTCCATCAATTATGAAAACCTGTTTGAGAGTATGAGCGTGATTTCCTTCTCAGAGTATAAAATATAAGCAGGAAATGTGGAATACTATTGACAAAACTATATTATATAATATATAGTATTGTTAACAAAACAATATTAGACGGGAAGTGAGAGGATGGTATTCAATACAGGAGCAGCTCTTCTGGATGCGATTGTTCTTGCGGTTGTGTCAAAAGAGGAGGAGGGAACCTACGGGTATAAGATCACCCAGGAAGTCCGTGGGGTTCTGGACGTATCGGAATCTACTTTGTATCCTGTGCTTCGCAGGCTTAAGAAGGACGATTGTCTGGAAACTTACGATATGGCTTATGCGGGAAGAAACCGCAGATATTACAGGCTGACAGAAAAAGGAACCGCACAGTTGAATTTATATAAGGTGGAGTGGAAAAACTATTCCTCTAAAATCACCAGATTATTTGAGGGAGGGCTGTGATTATGAACAGAGCGCAGTTTATGGAACAACTGGAAAAACTGCTTTCTGACATCTCAGAAGAAGAGAGGAGGGAAGCGCTGGAATATTACGAAAGCTATTTTGACGAAGCCGGACCGGAAAAGGAAGCTTCAGTGATCCGGGAGCTTGGAAGCCCGGAAAAGGTGGCGGAGATCATCAAGGCGGATTTAAAAGGACAGGGGGAGGAGGACGTAAAAGATAGAGAGCGTGAATACCGTCCTAAACCAAAACGAGGAGCTGGAATGGCTGTCCTGATCATTATTCTTGTGATCTTTCTGATGCCCTTCCTGCCTGAAGGGATCGGCGGGATCCTGGCGGTTATTATCCTGTTTCCTCTTCTTGTGATCTTTGGAGTGGGAGGCGCGGCATTGGGACTGTTCATCGGAGGCATTGCGGCGGTAGCTGCCGGAATCGGTACCTGTGGGGTAAATCCCGCTGTGGGCGTATTAAGTATCGGAGTAGGATGTATGATGGCGGCAGCCGCTCTTGTGGGTCTTGTATTTGTCGTATGGTTTGTAAGCCGGCTGCTGCCCAGGGCTTTGCGGTGGTTTACAGATTTGTGCAACAGACTGCTGAACAAAGCAAGAAGAGGAGGTGCGGACGCATGAGAAAATTTTCCAAGATCGTTCTGGTTACGGCGGCGGTTCTGGGAACTGTGGGAATCGGCCTGTCTGTGGGCGGCGCGGCAATGGGCGCTTCTTTTACCCTGGATATGCTGAAGCGTTCTGACGGCTCCGGTATGGGGATTCTGGAAAGATGGCTGGACTGGGATGATGACGGCTGGGAAGAAGAGCATCATGAAGACGAAGCGGCGCATTATTCCAGCAGAAATGAAGCAGGGACTTCTGCGGAATACGCAGGAAGAGAAGGAAAGAAATATACAATGGAAAATCCGGAGGATCTGGATATCGAACTTTCCTGCGATGCTCTGACCTTCCGGGAGTACGCCGGAGAGATGCTTCAGATAGAAGTGACAGGCGATGAAAACGGAAATGTAAAGGTATATGAAGATAACAATAAAGTAAAGATCAAAAGCCAAAAGAACGCAAAGGACAGACGGATCGTTATTTCCTGTCCTTCGGATACGGAGTTTCAGAAAGTCGATATCGACGTGGAGGCAGGAGCCGTATCTGTGGAAGACGGTCTGAAAGTTCATGAACTGAGCGTAGCGGTGGATACCGGCGTGTTTTCCAATATGGATACGATAGCCGCCTCAGAGGTGGAAGCAGAAGTGGGTACAGGAACCCTCAGCTTTTACGGACTGGACGCGGAAAACATCCAGGCGGAATGCGGTCTGGGGACTATGAATCTGGAAGTGGAGGGAAAACAGGAAGACTATAGCTGCAGCCTTTCCTGCGGAGCCGGAAAAGTAAAGCTTGGCAGCGAGGAGTACAGCGGACTGGGAACTGTGAAAAAAATCGACAGCGCCGAAGCTTCCCGCAAAATGAAAATTGACTGCGGACTGGGAACCGTCTGCGTAAATTTTAAAGAGGTAGAAGAAATATGAGCAATAAGAGACTTTATAAATCATCAGAAAACTGTATGCTCTGCGGCGTATGCGGCGGCATAGCGGAATATTTTGATATTGATCCTACCCTGGTGCGCCTGGGATGGGTGCTTCTGACTTTCTTTGGAGGCTCCGGCATTCTGGCCTACATCGTGGCTGCCATTATTATTCCGCGGAAATAAGGCGGGAAAGTATAATTTCTCCGGAAATGTCAATACTCTCCATAGCGTATTGTCCTTTGTACAGTGACGCTGATTATAGTAAAGGAGTGAAGACATTGAATAAAGACAAAGAAGTTCAGGCATATCTGCGGGGCGAACTGACGGAGGAAGAGAAGATAAAATACGAGATCGCGGGAGAGCTGGGCGTTCTGGATAAAGTTATCGAAGGAGGATGGAGAAGTCTGTCCGCAAAAGAAACAGGGCGCATCGGCGGCTTGATGACACGAAGAAAAAAACAGGAACAAGGCGCCTGAAAACAGGTTATCAAAAAAGCCCCTTTTGTGCTATTATAGAAGAGGGTGAGAAATATGGACACAGACAGAAAGGAACTGATAAAAAAAGCGTTTCAGGCACAGAAGAAAGCTTATGCTCCCTATTCCGGATTTGAAGTAGGAGCGGCCCTTCTTGCGGGAGACGGAAGCGTTTATGGCGGGTGCAATATAGAAAACGCTTCCTACGGAGCATGCAACTGTGCGGAGAGGACAGCCCTTTTCCGGGCGGTATATGAGGGGAAAAGGGATTTTGACGCTATAGTGATCGTAGGAAAACCCAAGAACGCGGATGTTTATGATTACTGCCCGCCCTGCGGCATCTGCCGTCAGGTGATGGCGGAATTCTGCGATCCGGAAAAATTTGAGATCATTCTTGCGAAAAGTGAAGAGGAGTACAGGCGCTATAAGCTGAAAGAACTGCTTCCCTTAAGCTTTACGGGAAAAGATATGGAAAAAGACCACTGAAAGAGAGGTGTTGTTATGCGGGCATACGATTGTATTGCAAAAAAAAGGGACGGCGGAGAGCTGACGGAAGAAGAAATCCATTACATGATCTCTTCTTATGTATCCGGAAAGATTCCGGATTACCAGATGGCCGCCTTCTTGATGGCAGTTTACTTTCGGGGAATGACGGACCGGGAAACAGCAGTTATGACACAGGCAGTAGCCCATTCCGGGGATATTGTGGATCTGTCCGGAATACAGGGAATAAAAGTGGACAAACATTCCACCGGAGGCGTGGGTGACAAAACAACTCTGATCGTGGCTCCCGTGGCGGCAGCCTGCGGGGTAAAAGTGGCGAAAATGTCAGGAAGAGGTCTGGGGCATACAGGAGGCACGATTGACAAACTGGAATCCATACCCGGGTTCAGCACCTCTCTGTCAAAAGAGAAATTTATAGACGTGGCGAACAGGACGGGGCTGAGTATTGCCGGACAGTCGGGAAATCTGGCTCCGGCGGACAAAAAAATGTACGCTCTTAGAGATGTAACCGCCACAGTAGACAGCATTCCGCTGATCGCCGTATCTATTATGGGGAAAAAGCTTGCGTCGGGCAGCGATTGTATCCTGCTTGACGTTAAAACAGGAAGCGGCGCTTTTATGAAGACTCTGGAGGACTCTGCGGCGTTAGCCAGATGTATGGTAGCTATCGGAGAGGCCGCAGGAAAGAGGACGGCGGCCCTTATCACCAATATGGACGAACCTCTGGGCAATTATATCGGAAACGCTCTGGAGGTAAAGGAAGCCGTGGAGGTGCTCAAAGGCGGAGGCCCTTCTGATTTAAGACAGCTAAGTCTCCGGCTTGCCGCAGGTATGCTGGAGCTGGCCGGAAAGGGCAGCGCGGAGGAATGTCTGAAACAGGCTGAGGAAGCGCTGAACAGCGGACGGGCTCTGGAGAGGTTCCTTGCCATGGTCAAAGCCCAGGGCGGGGATGAAGAATGTATTCTGGATACGGACAAGCTTTCTGCCGCGCCGCTGCGCCGGGAGGTAAAGGCAGAAAAAGAGGGCTACATTTTCCATATTGATACAGAAAAATGCGGAATTGCCTCTGTACTTTTAGGAGCCGGCAGAGAGACAAAAGAAAGCGCTCTGGATTACGGAGCGGGGATTATCCTGAAAAAGAAGCCCGGAGACCGGGTGGCCAGGGGCGAGGTAATGGCTGTGCTTTTTGCCTCGAAAGAGGAACTGTTCCATGACGCGGCAGAAAAATTCCGCGAGGCGGTGGAGATATCGGAAGAGCGTCCCAAAACAGAAAAACTGATTTTTGGAAAAGTTTCCCGGGATGGAGTTGAATTATTCTGACAAAAAGAAAGATAGAAGCTTTTTTACGCTTTTTTCACAGGCAATAATTGAATAAATCGAATAAAACTGTTATACTTGTAATTAAGAAGAAGAGACCCGGGCGAATGTTTTCCCCTGGTCTCTTCAAAACAGAACGTGAAAAGTGAACTGACAGGAGAAGCCTATGAGGAGTCAAGAAAAATCCTATGTGAAATTAGAAAACGTATCGAAAATTTACGGCTCCGGGGAAGTGAAAATTGTAGCTGTGGACGAGATCAGCTTTGAGATCACAAAGGGGGAGTTTGTGATCATCGTAGGGCCAAGCGGCGCGGGAAAAACTACAGTTTTGAATATATTGGGAGGAATGGATAAGCCAAGCTCCGGCAGGATACTTGTGGACGGAAACGATATTGCCGGGTATTCAAACAGGCAGCTTACCAGGTACAGAAGAGAGGACATCGGATTTGTGTTCCAGTTTTATAATCTGGTGCCGAATCTGACTGCGCTTGAGAATGTGGAGCTGGCCCTTCAGATCTGCAGGGATCCTCTGGACGCCAGGACAGTGCTGGAGGAGGTAGGGCTGAAAGGCAGAATGGGAAATTTCCCCGCCCAGCTTTCCGGCGGAGAACAGCAGAGGGTATCTATTGCCAGGGCTCTTGCGAAGAATCCCAAGCTTCTGCTCTGCGACGAGCCTACCGGCGCGCTGGATTATCAGACGGGCAAGTCGATCCTGAAGCTTCTGCAGGACATGTGCAGGAACAGAGGAATGACGGTGATCGTCATTACCCATAATACGGCGCTGACCCCTATGGCAGACAGAGTCATTCGTATAAAAAACGGAAAAGTTTCTTCCATGGCGCAGAACAGTCATCCGACTCCGGTGGAAGAAATCGAATGGTAGGTGAAGCCGGTGAAAAAAGCATTACATAAAGATTTTTGGATGGAAATAAAGAAGAACAAAGCGCGCTTTATTTCCATTTTCTGTATTGTGACGCTTGGAGTGGCCTTCTTTTCCGGCATCCAGGCGGCGTCCCCGGATATGAGACTTTCCGGCGACGCGTATTATACGCAGGCAAAACTGATGGATCTGAAGATCATGGGAACTCTGGGTCTTACAGAGGGGGACGTTGAGGCGCTGAAAAACACAGAAGGAGTGGAAACTGCGGAAGGCTCTTATTCCACAGATGTTCTCTGCGGCAAGGAGGGTTCCTTAAAGGTACTTCACGTGGAATCTGTGACGGAGGAGACAAATCAGCTTACTGTAACAGAAGGAAGACTGCCGGAAAAAAGCGGGGAGTGCTTCCTTGACGATGCTTTTGCGCAGAATCAGGGATACGAGGTAGGAAGCAGGATCGTATTTCAGGAACCGGAAGATCAGGATAACCTGAAAACAGAAGTTTATACTGTTGTAGGAACCGGAAAGAGCCCTCTTTACATATCTTTTAACAGGGGAAATTCCACGCTGGGCTCCGGAGAGGTGAACGGTTTTGCCTATATTCTGCCGGGAGATTTTGACCAGGAAGTCTATACCCAGATTTATATACGGGCCCATGGGGTGGAAAAGACCACAAGCTATACAGACGCTTATGATAATCTGATCGCCCGGCTCCGGAAAAACGTGGAGGGAATACAAAAAGAGCGATGCGAAATCCGTTATAACGATGTGATGTCGGAAGCTGAAGAAGAAATAGCCGATGCGGAAAAAGAGCTTGAGGACGGCAGGAAAGAAGCTGAGGAGGAACTTGCGGACGCCAGACAGGAGCTTGAGGACGGAGAAAAGGAACTTGAGGACGGACGGCAGGAATATGAGGACGGAAAGCAGGAACTCGCGGACGCCAGACAGGAACTTGAAGACGGACGGCAGGAGATTGCTTCGGCCAGACAGACGATCTCTAACGGATGGAATGAGATTGCTTCCGCCAGGGCCCAGATGAATGATGGAAAAGCCCAGCTTGAGGCTGCGGAAAACACACTTGCGGCAAAATGGCAGGAGTACTACAGCGGAAAAGAAAAACTGGATGATGGAAAAGCTCAGCTTGCTCAGGCAAAAAAAGAGCTGGAAGAAGGGAAAGCCCAGATTGAAAACGCTAAAAAGGAGCTGGAGTCTGGCCGGGCCCAGATTGAAGAGGGCAGGGCGGAGCTGGACGCCAGACAGCAGGAACTTGATGAGGGAATTGCCGCGATACAGACCGCCCAGCAGGAGATCAGCCAGCAGACTGCTCAGCTTCAGGAACAGATCCCCCAGATAGAAGCCGGAATCGCCCAGGCGGATGAAGCCCAGGCCCAGCTTCCCGGACTTCAGCAGGCGCTTGCAGACGCTCAGGCAGTAACCGGAGAGAAACAGGCGGCACTTGCGGACGCCCAGGCAGCCCTGGAGACGGCGCAGGCCCAGGTGGAAACGGGAGAACTGACGGAAGAGGAGCTTGCTCCTTATGAAGAGGCTGTCAACGCCGCCAGCGGGGAGCTGGCTTCTGCCCAGAACGCTGAGGCGCAGGCCCAGAACGCCTTTGATGCCGCCAGCCAGACAGCCGCGTCAAAAGCCGGGCTGGAAAGCAATCTGTCTTCTGTTCAGGATGGAATCGCTCAGGCAGAAGCCAAAAAGGAAGAGCTGGAACAGAATCTTGTTCAGCTTCAGCAGGGGCAGGCGTCCATTGATGAAGGAAGAAAAACGCTGGAAGAACAGGAGGCTCTTCTTGTTCCCGCCCAGCAGGAGATCGCCGCTCAGGAAGAAAAGCTTGCTCCTGCGCAGCAGGAGATCGCGGAAAATGAAAAGACCATACAGGCAAGCGAGGAAGAACTGGAGGAAGGTCTTTTGCTCCTCCGTCAGGGGCAGGCGGAAATAGACGCCAGCCGGCAGCAGCTTGCTTCCGGAGAGGCACAGATCCAGGCAAATGAACAGCAGCTTGTTTCCGGAGAAGCCCAGATCGAGGCGAACGAACAGAAAATCGCGGATGGGGAAGCGGAAATTGCGGAAAACCAGCAGAAACTTGCGGACGCGGAGAAAGAGCTTGCAGACGCGGAAAAGGAACTGGAGGACGGCTGGAAGGAATACCGGGACGGAGAGAAGGAAGCACAGGAAGAGATTGCGGACGGAGAGAAAGAGATTGCGGACGCCAGAGAAGATTTAAATGAAATCGAAGTTCCGGAATGGATCATTACGGACAGAACGGATCTTCCCGAATATTCCGATTACGGCGATAATGCAGACAGGATCAAGAGTATCGGCGAGGTATTCCCGGTAATCTTTTTTCTGGTGGCAGCACTTATCAGTCTGACTACCATGACCAGAATGGTAGATGAGCAGAGGACGCAGATAGGAACGCTGAAAGCGCTTGGATATGGAAAATACGCCATTGCCTCTAAGTATCTGAATTATGCTTTCCTGGCCACTGTAGGAGGAAGCGCTGCCGGTATTCTCATAGGAGAAAAACTGCTTCCCTATATAATTATTAAGGCTTACGGGATCATGTATCATAACGTAGAGGGAACCATGAGGATCCATTATGAGTGGAAGTACGCCATGACCGCTTCCGTGGCGGCTGTTGTGTGTACTGTAGGCGCCACCGTATTCTCCTGCTACAAGGCCCTGGCCGAGACGCCGGCCTCCCTGATGCGGCCTCCGGCTCCAAAAGAAGGAAAAAGGGTGCTGGTGGAGCGTATCACCATTTTGTGGAAGCATTTGAATTTTACCTGGAAATCCTCTTTAAGAAATCTTTTCCGATATAAAAAGAGGCTTTTTATGACAATTTTCGGCATTGCAGGGAGTATGGCCCTTATGCTGGTAGGATTCGGGCTTCAGGATTCCATCTCTGACATTGCCCGGAAACAATACGAAGAACTCCAGCATTATGACGGAACGATCATTGCCGATGAAGACGCCTCTGCGGCGGAAAGAGAAGAACTGACCGCATATCTGGAATCCAGCCCTGAGATTCAGCGTTTTACGGAGGTTCAGCTTACAAAACTCACTGCTGATTCCGGACATTCCAATATCAGCGTTTATGTATATGTGCCGGAGGATCTGGAAAGCTTCCGCCAGGATGTAACTCTGAGAAACCGGGTTACCGGAGAACAGTATGAGCTTACTGACAAAGGGGCGGCGGTCAGTGAAAAAACAGCAGATCTTTTGGGACTCCAGGTCGGTGACGAGATTACCCTGGAAAAAGACAACAAGGAGTACAGGGCTAAAGTGGCTGTGATCACGGAAAATTATATGGGACATTATGTTTACATGACTCCGGCGGTTTATGAACAGACCTTTGGGGAAAAACCGGAATATGAGGATATTGTCTTTTCCGTAAAGGAAGAATATAAGGACCAGGCGGAGCGTGTGGGAGAGAAGATCATAGAATATCCGGCTGCCTTAAGCATCAGCTATACTACAAGTACGGCGGACCAGGTGGACCGTATGCTGGGAACACTGGACATTGTGATCGTTGTCCTTATCGTTTCCGCAGGAATGCTTGCCTTTGTGGTCCTTTACAATCTGAACAACATCAATATCACGGAAAGACAGAGAGAACTCGCCACATTAAAAGTCCTGGGATTCTATGATCTGGAGGTTTCCGAGTATGTGCTCAGGGAAAATATCCTCCTTACCATTGGAGGCATCCTGTGCGGAGCGGGACTGGGCGTTCTGCTTCACCGTTATGTGATCGTTACGGTAGAAGTGGACGCGGTGATGTTCGGGCGGGAGATACGTCCTGTTAGCTTTCTCTACTGCGCCGCCATCACCGGGATTTTTTCCATCATCGTCAATATCTTTATGCACAGAAAGATGAAGAAGATCAACATGGTGGAATCTCTGAAGTCCGTGGAATGATGTGGGAAATCTGTGAATTTTGCGGAATCCTGCTTGACAACTGCCTGAATTGCGATTATAGTAATTTTCATGAAATCATGAGCAATTAAAGCGGAAAGGCAGAGAAAAAGAGGAGTAGGCAGCGTTCCCTGTCAGAGAGGAATCCCCCTGGGCTGGAAGGGATTTTCAGGAAGAAGCTTCTGAAGGTAGCTTTGGAGCCGGAAAGCTGAGAAAGATGCAGGTAGGCTTTCACGTGTCCCGCGTTAAGGGAGAATGAGATATGCGGATATTCCGCATAAGGAAGGTGGTACCGCGGTAAAATCGCCCTTCACACAGAAATGTGTGGAGGGTTTTTATTTCATAGGAAATATTTTTACAGCAGTGTGATGATTAAGGAGGAATTTATGAGCAAAGAACTTGCAAAGACCTATGACCCGAAAGGGCTGGAAGAGCGTCTGTACAAAAAATGGATGGACAACGGATACTTCCACGCAAAAGTAAATCCTGACAAGAAACCTTTTACGATCGTAATGCCGCCGCCCAATGTTACCGGGCAGCTCCATATGGGACATGCCCTGGACGAGACGATGCAGGACATTCTGATCCGTTTCAAGAGAATGCAGGGATACGAGGCTTTGTGGCAGCCGGGTACAGACCATGCGGCCATTGCCACGGAAGTTAAGGTTATCGAAAAGCTGAAAAAAGAAGGCATTGACAAAAATGAGATCGGCCGTGAGGAATTTCTGAAACATGCATGGGCATGGAAGGAAGAGTACGGTGGAAAGATCATCAACCAGTTAAAGAAGCTGGGCGCTTCCGCGGACTGGGAGAGAGAAAGGTTCACCATGGACGAAGGATGTTCCAGAGCCGTTCAGGAAGTATTTATCAAGCTTTATGAAAAAGGCTATATTTACAAAGGCTCCCGGATCATCAACTGGTGTCCGGTATGCCAGACATCCATTTCCGATGCCGAGGTAGAACACGAGGATCAGGACGGCTTTTTCTGGCATATCAATTATCCCATCGTAGGAGAGGAAGGACGTTTCGTGGAAATCGCCACCACGCGTCCGGAAACGCTTCTGGGTGATACGGCTGTTGCCGTGAACCCGGATGACGAGCGGTATAAGGATCTGGTCGGAAAGATGCTGAAGCTTCCTCTGACAGACCGCCAGATTCCTGTGATCGCTGACGAATATGTAGATAAGGAATTCGGAACCGGCTGTGTGAAGATCACTCCGGCGCACGATCCCAACGACTTTGAGGTTGGAAAGCGCCATAATCTTCCTGAAATCAATATTATGAACGACGATGCCACCATCAACTCTCTTGGCGGAAAATACGCGGGCATGGACCGCTATGAGGCAAGAAAAGCGATGGTAGAGGATTTAAAGGCGCAGGGGCTTCTGGTAAAAGTGGTTCCTCACAGCCACAGCGTGGGAACCCATGACCGCTGCGGAACTACGGTAGAACCTATGATCAAGCCTCAGTGGTTCGTGCGCATGGACGAGATGGCGAAGGCAGCTATAGAAGTCCTGAACACAGGAGAACTGGAATTTGTTCCCCAGAGCTTTGGAAAAACTTATCTCCACTGGCTGGAAAACATCCGTGACTGGTGTATTTCCCGTCAGCTTTGGTGGGGACACAGGATCCCCGCATACTACTGCGACGAGTGCGGCGAAGTGGTTGTTGCCAGAGAGATGCCGAAGAAATGTCCGAAATGCGGATGCACCCATCTTCATCAGGACGAAGATACCCTGGATACCTGGTTCAGTTCCGCACTCTGGCCTTTCTCTACTCTGGGGTGGCCGGACAAAACGCCGGAACTGGAATATTTCTATCCTACAGACGTGCTTGTAACAGGATATGACATTATCTTTTTCTGGGTTATCCGTATGGTGTTTTCCGCTCTGGAACAGACCGGAAAGGCGCCTTTCCACCATGTGCTGATCCATGGACTTGTGCGCGACTCCCAGGGAAGAAAGATGAGCAAATCTCTTGGAAACGGGATTGATCCTCTGGAAGTGATCGACAAATACGGCGCAGACGCCCTGCGTCTTACTTTGATCACCGGAAACGCTCCTGGAAACGATATGCGTTTCTACTGGGAAAGAGTAGAGTCCAGCCGCAACTTTGCGAATAAGATCTGGAACGCTTCCCGTTTTATCATGATGAACCTGGAAGGACGCCAGGTGAAGGAACCGGAAAATCTGAAGGCGCTCTGCCTGGAAGACCAGTGGATCCTGTCCCGCCTGAACACAGTGATCCGGGAAGTAACGGAAAACATGGATAAGTATGAACTGGGTATCGCTGTTCAGAAAGTTTATGATTTTCTGTGGGATGAGCTCTGCGACTGGTACATTGAAATGGCAAAGGTACGTCTGTGGAAAGCGGAGGAAAACCCGGAAGCAGCAGGAGAGGCATTGTGGACACTGCGCACCGCTCTTACAGAAGGACTGAAGCTTCTGCATCCTTTCATGCCGTTTATTACAGAGGAAATCTACTGTACGCTTCTTCCGGAGGAAGAATCCATTATGATTTCCTCCTGGCCGGAATACAGAGAGGAAAGAAGTTTTCCGGAAGCGGAAAAAGCTGTAGAAGGATATAAAGAAGCGGTAAGAGGAATCAGAAACCTCCGCACAGAGATGAACGTGCCTGCGAACAGAAAGACCAGTCTTATCATCGTAGGAAAAAATCCTGAAATCTGCGAAAGATATGAGAAATGCAGAAAATCCTTTGTGAATCTGGCTTCCGCCAGCGATATCCACGTACAGGAGACAAAAGAAGGAGTAGGCGCGGACGCTGTTTCCGTAGTGGTTTCCGACGCGGTTGTATATCTGCCCCTGGAAGACCTGGTAGACAGAGAAAAAGAGATCGAGCGTCTGAAAAAAGAACAGGAGCGTCTGAAAAAAGAAATCGCCCGGTGCAATGGCATGCTTGGGAATCCTAATTTTGTAAACAAAGCGCCTGCGGCAAAGGTGGAACAGGAGAAAGAAAAGCTCCAGAAATACGAAGAAATGATGGAAAAGGTAAACATGCAGCTGAAACAGATGGAAAAGTAATAAAGGAGCAATAGGATGAAATGGTATGATGTGTGTAACAAGATATCTTTGCTGCTTCATGCGTTTTTCAGCGCGGTGGGGTATTTCCTGATCGAAGCGATCAGCAGACACTCTTTGTCAGAGGCATGGACCTATATGACAGACAGGCCTCTGGTATTTGCATATAACACAGCGTTTATTTTCACAACGACTTTGATCGTGTACCTGTTCCGCAGAAGATGCTTCCTGCGTGTCCTTCTGGCAATCTTCTGGCTTCTTCTGGGCGTGATCAACGGCGTGATCCTTGCAAACCGCGTAACGCCTTTTACCGGACCGGATCTTCACCTTCTGACAGACGGAATGGCGCTTTTGGAAAAGTATCTTCCGGCCTGGGGAGTAACGGTGGCGCTGGTGGTGCTGGGCTTCCTTGCTCTGGTGCTTCTGGCGTTGCTTATCAAGGGACCGCGGTATAAAGGGAAACTGAAGTACCGTTACAATATTCCCCTTATATTGGCGGGGGTGGCCGCGTTTGGAGGAATTACGCAGCTTGCCCTGGAAAAGAGAGTTCTTTCCAATTACTTTGGAAACATCGCCTTCGCCTATGAAGATTACGGATATCCTTACTGTCTGGCGACAACGATCTTCAATACGGGAATCAGCTGTCCGAGAGATTATTCGGAAGAGGAGATCAGCCGTATTGAAAAAACAGAGGACAGTCTGCCGGAAACGAAGACAGAGGATCTTCCGAACATTATTTTTGTACAGTTGGAATCTTTCTTTGATCCTACCCTTGTAAACTATCTGGATATATCGGAAGATCCTATCCCTACATTCCGCAGTCTGATGGAAGAGTATACGTCCGGCTATTTTAAAGTGCCGTCAGTGGGAGCCGGTACAGCGAATACGGAATTTGAGTCCATTACGGGAATGAGCATGCATTATTTCGGCCCTGGCGAATATCCATACAAGAGTATCCTGAAGGAAACCACCTGTGAAAGCGCTCCTTATATATTAAGCGGCCTTGGATACTCCACTCATGCGATACATAACAACGAGGCAAACTTTTACGGAAGACGATCCATCTTCCCCAACCTGGGCTTCGATACGTTTACATCAGCGGAGTACATGCCGGAGGAGAATGACAAAAATGAGTTGGGCTGGACAAAGGACCGGGTGCTGACGGACGAGATCATAAAATGTCTGGATTCCACAGAGGATCAGCCGGACTATGTGTACACGATTTCCGTACAGGGCCATGGAGCCTATCCTGACGAGCCGGTCCTGGAGGATCCGGAGATTACTGTCTCGGGAGCTCCTACAGAGGCAAAGAACAACCAGTGGGAATACTATGTGAATGAGATCCGCGAAATGGATGATTTTGTCAAGGAGCTTGTGGAAGCTCTGGAGGATTATCCGGAAGACGTGATCCTGGTATTGTACGGCGATCATCTGCCCACAATGGATCTGAAGGTGGAGGATCTGGAGAACAAATATCTATTCCAGACGGAATATGTTATCTGGGATAATTTTGGTCTGGAGAAAAAAGACGTCAATCTGGCGTCCTATCAGATCGCCGCTGAGGTTATGGACCGGGTTGGAATCCATGAGGGCACTATTTTCCGTTACCACCAGGCAAGAAGAAACACCAGAAATTATCAGGTGGATCTGGAAACTCTGCAGTACGACCTGCTTTATGGCGAACAGTATTCCTACGGAGGAGAAAGCCCGTATAAGAGAACAAAAATGCGGCTGGGTCTTTATGACGTAACCCTGGATTCTCTGGAACTGATCTCCAGCGCCGACTATACTTACCGGATCACTGGAACAAACTTTACTCCTTCCAGCCAGGTAAAACTGAACGGTGACTGGTACGATACCGTTTATGTCAATCCTACCACGCTTCTGATCTCAGGAACAGAACTGGACGACTTCGACAGGCTTTCCGTGGTGCAGCGAAGCAACAGCTCCACCAGAAAGGCGCTCAGCAAGAGCTACGACCGGTCCTGTTACATGCTGTACAGCGAAAATAAATGGAAGCTTCCGGCGGATGATGAATAATCCTGGCGAATAAAAGATTACGATTAGTACTGGACATCTTCCACCACTCATATATAATGATATCGTAACGGTATTTCGGGAGCAGGAGTTCCCGGAACCGCTGCGAATACATTATAGATGAAGTGGTGGATTTTTTATGAATTACGAAGAAGCAGTTGCATATATTGAAGAAACTCCTAAATTTACTACAAAAAACAAGCTTTCCCATACAAAGGAATGTCTCAGGAGACTGGGAGATCCGCAGAAGGCGTTTAAAGTCATCCATGTGGCGGGAACCAACGGAAAAGGAAGCACCTGCGCTTTCCTGGCCTCCGTATTCAGAGCGGCAGGCTGTTCCTGCGGCCTTTTTACATCACCGCATCTGGTGACGATCAATGAACGCTTCCAGATCAATGAAACCGATGTGGATGATGATACTTTTCTGGCGGCTTTCCGCAAAGTAAAGTCCCTGGCGGACGAGCTGGTGGCAGAGGGCAGCTACCATCCCACATATTTTGAGATGCTGTTTCTGATGGGAATGGTGATCTTTGCCCAGGCAGGCGTGGAATATGTAGTGCTGGAAACAGGACTGGGCGGAAGGCTGGACGCTACGACGGCAGTGGAAGATCCTATTGCCTGTGTGATCACCTCCATCAGCCTGGATCATATGCAGTATCTTGGAAATACAGTTGGAGAAATCGCCGGGGAGAAGGCGGGGATCATCGTTCCGGGGGTGCCGGTCATATATGACGGAAATTCCCGGGAAGCGGCGGAGGTGATCCGGGATCAGGCGGTCAGACTGGGAGCGCCTTTCTTCGAAGTGAAGAGAGAAGATACGGAAATTCTGCGAAATACCAGGACGGGCATTGATTTTTCGATGAAGAATGGGTATTATGAAAACACAATATTTACCATACCTTTTATCGCCGGATACCAGGTGATGAACGCAGCTCTTGCGGTAAAAACCCTGGAGGTTCTGAGAGATCAGGCGGAGATTCCTGCGGATGCGGTCCGAAAAGGGCTTGAGGAGACAAGGTGGCAGGGACGTATGGAGACGGTGCTGCCCGGTGTGATCGTAGACGGGGCGCATAACGAAGACGGTGTGGAAAAATTTGTAGAAACAGCGGAACATTTCCAGAAAGAATATCCTCTGACGCTGCTGTTTTCCGCAGTGGAAGATAAAGACTATACAGACATGATCAGAACAATACTTGGAAGGATACATTTCCGGCATGTGATCGTAACCCAGGTAGGAGGCTGCCGGAAAGTGCCGGCAGAGGAACTGGCCCGGATCTTCCGGCAGGAAGGATGTACTTCTGCAAAAGCCTGCGGCGATGCAGAGGAGGCGTTTCGGGAGGCTCTGGAAGAGAAGGAGGAGAACGGAATCCTGTTCTGCGTAGGTTCGCTGTACCTGGTGGGAAAGATAAAAGAACTGCTCCGGAAGAATAAGGAGGAAATATGATCGATTACGAGGAGGAACTGAAGAAATTTGAGCCATGTATGGATGTTAAGGATACGGAAGGGGCGATTTACGAAAGAGAGCTTACCGATATTCTGGACGTACTGCAGGAGGTTTTAAGAGAGGCAAAAAGCAACAGGCGTGTAAAATAAAGGAGATACTGATGAATTGTATGAATTGCGGCGCTTTTCTTACAGATATGGACCTGGATTACTGTCCAAGCTGTGGGTATAATGTGCTGATTCAGAAAAAAGTAGATTATCTTTCAAAAAGCTTTTATAATCAGGGACTGGAAAAAGCAAGTATCCGGGATCTGTCAGGAGCGATCGCTTATTTGAAACAGAGTCTTATCTACGATAAAAAGAATATACAGGCAAGGAATCTTCTGGGACTGGTATATTTTGAAACAGGAGAGGTAGTGGCGGCCCTGAGCGAATGGGTGATCAGCAAAAACCTCCAGCCAAGCAGAAATCTTGCGACGGAATACATTCAGATCCTGCAGGCGAATTCCAACAAGCTTACGGCGATCAATAAAACGATCCGCAAATATAATCACGCGCTTCTTTTGTGCAGGGAAGGACATGAAGATATGGCGGCGATACAGCTTAGAAAGATCCTTACTCAGAATCCGAAGCTGATCAAAGGATATCATCTGCTGGCCCTGATCCAGATAAAAAATGAGGAGTGGAACAGAGCGAGAAGGACTTTGCGCAAGGCGGCCAAGATTGATAAGACAAATACGACCACTTTAAGATTTTTAAGGGAGGTAGATGAGCAGACAGGCGTTCCTACCCGACTGGAAAAGAGAAAAAAAGGAATTTTTCATTCAGAATCCGGAAAATCGCAGGATTATGATGTGCCGGACAATGAATTTGTCGTACAGACTCCGGTATACCGGGAACATTCGAAAATTCCTGTGTTTCTGCTCCTTATGTCGGGAATCGTAGCCGGAGCGGCGGCATTCTGGCTTCTGGCGGTTCCTGCCATACGTCAGGGCATTTATCAGGAGGCAAACCAGCAGATCGTACAGTACAGCGAATCCCTGGCTACTCAGGGCGCGGAGCTGACAAAAGCCCAGGGCGAGGCCCAGGAATCCGGAGATACGGCAGAGGCCGTTTCAGAGCAGCTTGCACAGGAACAGGAAAAAAGCCAGAGCTATGAGGCGCTTCTGACAGCCTATTCCTATATGCAGCAGGGCAGCCTGGATGAGGCGGCGCTGGCTCTTCAGAATGTGAAAGCAGACGTTCTTCCGGACTCTCTGAAATCCATTTATGAGTCAGTGAGGGACGCCACCGGCGTATCCGGAACAGGCGATACCCAGGATACTTCTTCTGATGACGGGAGCGGCGGGGACGGATCTTCTGACGGGAGCGGTTATGAAGACACCGGCTATGAAGAGGATTATTCCGAAGATTACTCTGAGGACAGCTACTCAGAGGACTACTATGATGAATCTTATTACGATGAGTATTACGAATAAAAACGATACAAAAGAGAAACCTCCGGACTGGGGATGTGCAGAGATGCACATCCTTTTTTCGATTGTGAAAAGCAGATATTTCCGGAGAATGATCCCAAAAAACATGTATAGAATAAAAAATAAGGGGGAAAATGTAGAATGAGCGAAATTTTTGAACTGGAGGGTTCGCTGCTTACAGTCCGTCTGCCGGCAGAGGTGGATCATCCGGTGTCGGATCTCATCCGGCGGAAGTCCGACAGAATCATGGAGGATACTTATATCCGGACTATGGTGTTTGACTTCCGGCAGACATGTTTTATGGACAGTTCCGGGATCGGGCTGTTAATGGGCCGCTACAAGGCTTTGGGAATGCGTCAGGGCTGTATCCGGGCGGTGCAGGTCAGCAGTCATATAGACAGGCTTCTGCATCTGTCCGGAGTCCACCGGTATATCGAAATTGAGAAGATTCAGGAAGAGGGGAAGGTATAATGGAAAACACCAATGAAATGACTTTGATCTTTGACAGCCGTCCTGTAAACGAGGGACTGGCGAGAGTTGCGGCAGCATCTTTTTTTACGCAGCTGAATCCCACGCTGGAAGAAGTGGCGGATGTAAAAACAGCGGTATCCGAGGCAGTGACCAACTGTATTATCCATGGGTATGAGGGCGAAGTACATAAGATACGGATGGATCTCCGGCTGAAAGGAAGAGAGCTTTATGTGGATATTGCTGACAAAGGAGCCGGGATCGCCGATATAAAAAAAGCAATGGAGCCTCTTTTTACCACAAAACCGGAAAAGGACAGGTCAGGAATGGGATTTACTTTTATGGAAGCGTTTATGGATGAGGTCACTGTAGAATCAAAAGTAGGGGAGGGCACTTCTGTCCACATGAAAAAAACAATCCAAAGGTAAAGGTGAAAAATGGAACATACTCTTGCTCTGATAGGACGTGCGCACCAGGGGGATAAAAAGGCAAGAGATACATTATTTGAGGAAAATACAGGGCTGATCTACAGTGTGGCAAAAAGGTTCCTGGGACGGGGCGTGGAAATGGAAGACCTGTTTCAGATCGGCAGCATAGGACTTTTAAAAGCCGTCGATAAATTTGACGCCGGATACCAGGTGAAATTCTCTACTTACGCAGTGCCTATGATCGCCGGAGAGATCAAAAGATTCCTTCGCGACGACGGGATGCTGAAGGTAAGCCGTTCACTTAAAGAAAATCATTATAAGATTTACCAGACAAGAGAAAAAATGGAAAACAGCCTGGGAAGAGAGCCGACGGTGGGAGAACTGGCAGAAGCCCTGGGGATCCTGCCGGAGGAACTGACTATGATCATGGAAGCGGGAGCGGAGGTTGAGTCTATCTACCGTCCTGTTTACCAGGGAGAGGGAACGAAAATCTCGCTGATAGATAAGCTGCCTGAAAAGGAGGACGGGCATGAGCGGATTCTGAACAGGATCTTTCTGGAAGAAATCCTGGGAAAGCTGGAGTCCCAGGAGCGCCGGCTGATCTATATGAGATACTTTCAGGATATGACGCAGACGGAAATCGCAGGCTGTCTGGGCGTTTCCCAGGTTCAGGTATCCAGAATGGAAAAAAGGATCCTTAAACGGCTGAAAAAGATTCAGGAAGAACGCTGACAGGGATTCTGGGATTCCGCTTTTTTTCTGTTTCTGTCTTCCACAATGGCGGCGTTTACATCGTCTTCATACTTTCTCATCTGAACCTGCATGGGGGTCGGATCAGAAGTGATCTTCATGTGACCGAAATGATTAAAGAAAAACAGCACTCCAAGCCCCAGCCCAATGGAGTAACAGACTTCCAGGATGGTAAAGCCGCTGGAATTTTCTCCGGTGACCTGGGTATAAATCTGGGAAAAAAGCGTGGCTACGTCTGCGTCTGTATTAAAAGTCATGATGGAAAAGGCGGCTCCGAAAAAAGAGGCGAGGCAGATAAATGCGATCTTAAGAAAATGGAACACAAGATGCCGGGGTGCCGCTTTTTCGTAGGTCAGGATAAAGTCGGTTTCTCCAAGGGGCGTGATATCAAGATCCGGCTGCTTTTGCCGTATCAGCTCGATCAGATCCATAACGGACATCACATAGCGCCCTGGCTTTCCGGGATCAAGATTTATTACGGGAAGCACCCGGAGACGGTTCAGCAGCTTGGGATTTGTACAGGACATCTTGGCAATATCCTGCAGGTATACATGAGGATGGTGAACTTCAATATTCGCGTCCAGTTGGAGATATAATATATCGCTCATGACAGAAAGTCCTTTCCACTGATTTATTCTTTCATTTTGGGCCGGAAAATAAGACTGGCCAGGTAGGAAAAAATAAGAGCGGCGGATACGCCTGCCGCACATGCAGTAAAACCGCCGGTAAAAAGCCCGAGGAGCCCGTCCTGATCAATGGCTTTTTTCATACCTGTCCAGAGTATATTTCCGAATCCGAGAAGCGGAACGGAGGCGCCGGCTCCGGCATACTCCGTCAGAGGCTGATAAATTCCTGCTGCGCTGAGTACGACTCCCGAGCAGACAAGCAGCACCATTACCCTTCCCGGCAGAAGCTTTGTTTTGTCAAGAAGGATCTGGACGAGGGCGCAGATAACGCCGCCCACCCAGAACGCGTTTAGATAATCCATGATCTTCATCCTCCAATCTTTGTCAGATGTCTGTACAGCCGTTAGATTTACGGCAGGGAAAGTCCGCATGTTCTATTACAATACCATGAGCGATACCGGGAACAGAGGCGCCTTCGTTATAGCTTACTTTGGAAAGCATGGCTCCTGTGGGAACAAAAAGCACCCGTTTCCAGTTCCCGGACGCCACCTGCGGCAGAATATGGGCGGCAAGGACCGCGGCGGAACATCCGCATCCGCTTCCTCCGGAATGGGTATCCTGAGTTTTATTGTCATAGATCAGAAGGCCGCAGTCCTGATGGACGGCAGCGGCGTCAAAGCCTTCGCGGGAAAGGAGGTCCAAAAGGATTTTCTGTCCGACTTCACCCAGATCTCCGGTGATGATAAGGTCATAGTCCGAAACCGTACGGCAAAAATCCCGGAGATTCCGGCAGATCGTATCGCAGGCCGCAGGAGCCATACAGCCGCCCATATTTAAGGAATCCCGGAGCCCGAAGTCCACGATCCTACCAGTGGTAATTCCTGTAATGACAGCGAAGCCGTCTTTGCTTTGGATGGATGAAAGCCTCTTTTCCTCCGGCGGGCGGGGACCTATGACGCAGGCTCCGCTTCCTGTGACTGTCCATGTGGCGGACAGAGGTCTCTGGTTTCCGTAGCTTAAGGGATACCGGAATTCTTTTTCCGCTGTGGCAAAATGACTGGAGGTAGCGCATAAAATATGTTCGCCATAACCGGCGGCGACAGCCATAGAGCCCAGAGAAAGAGCTTCACCCATAGTAGAGCAGGCGCCGTAAAGCCCGTAATAGGGAAGCCCCAGATCCGCTATGCCGAAAGAAGAGGCGATCGTCTGAGCAAGGAGATCTCCGGCAAATACCATGCGGATATCCTGAATCTTCAGTCCGGCTTTTTGGATGGCGAGAGAGGCTGTTTCCTTCTGCAGGGAACTTTCCGCTTCCTCCCAGGTCTCCATACCAAACATAGGATCGCGGCATATTTTGTCGAACTTTTTCCGGAGAGGGCCCTCGCCCTCTTTTTTTCCTACAACAGAGGCCGCGCTTTCGATATAGACAGGACGGGAAAATGAAATACTGGATGAACCAAGCACATTTCCGGGATTCATACTGTCACCTCCAGAAACTGAAATAGATAATAGATAATGCCGATTCCCCAGGAACTGAGGATTCCATACAGGATTACAGGCCCTGCAATAGTAAAGATTTTGCACCCGATGCCGAAAATCTGTCCTTCCGACCGGAATTCAATAGCTGATGACGCTACGGAATTGGCAAAGCCGGTAATAGGTACGAGCCCTCCGGCGCCGCCGAATTTTCCGATCTTAGGATAAATATTCAGCCCGGTAAGGAGCACGCTGAGAAAGATCAGTATCAGGGAACACCAGCTTCCTGCTGTTTCGGCGTCTGCTCCCAGTTCCCGGGCCGTATTTAAGATCCACTGTCCGGCTGTGCAGATAAGACCTCCCGTCAGAAAAGCTTTTGCCATATTTGCGGCAAGGCTGTGAGAAGGGGTGACGCTTTTTACATATTGTTCATATTCTTTTGGATTTTTTTGATATTCTTCAGATGTCATAACTTTTTCCTTTCCTGGTGAAAATAAGTCTTTCTTATTTTTCTTTTGACAATACTGCTGATTGTACATATAATGAATGAGTCCTGCGCCTGTCATACGGGCGGCGGCGGGACAATGGGTCCGGCCGGTCTTTGACCTTTGCGGCGGGATCAGGCGGACCGTATCATGTAGAGATAATAAATAAAAGTTCCGATGCATTTGCCGGCGGCAATGCAGATAATAACGGCCGGAAGCCCCTGGGAAAGCCGGATGCGCCGGGCAAAGACCGGAAACATGTCGGCAACCTCCGCAAGAGCCAGAATCCAGCTCCCAAGGAAGAAGCCGGAGAATAGACCCAGGACAGCCAGAAAGAAGGAGCTGAGAGGAAGGGAAAAGCGGAACAGCACAAACAGATTTCCGAAAATGATACCTAAAAGAGCGGCGTCTTCATATAACATGACGTGGTCTCCTGTGTGAGTGATCCCCGCATAGCGGGGAATAATAGAAAGCCCGATGAGAAGGCCGGCTACGCCGCTGGCGATCACGATACCGGAACAAAGTCCGAGAAATCCCAGAAATAACTGCTGCCACATAGGAAATCCTCCTTTCATTGCTGGTTATTATGTGGAAAAAAACAGGGAAAAATACGCGAAATCTTAAAAAAAAATGAAAACCTGTACTTTTCTTTCATCGGATAGTATAATAATTTAAGAAATTCAGGAACAGTAAACTATGGTGCAGGAGGTTTGCGTATGTACGACGCATTTTCCCGGATGGAGTTATTATTGGGACAGGCGGGAGTAGACCGTCTCGGAAGGGCGAAAATTGCCGTATTCGGACTTGGAGGAGCAGGGTCTTACGTTGTGGAGGCGCTTGCCCGCTGCGGTGTGGGCAGCCTTACATTAGTAGACCATGAATCTGTGTCCGCTACAAATATCAACAGACAGCTTTTTGCCCTGCAGTCCACTATTGGGAGAAAAAAGGTGCAGATCGCGAAGGAAAGAGTCAGAGACATTGATGAAAACATCCTGGTGCATACATATGAGACTTTCTATAATGAGGATACGGCAGGAATGTTTGATCTGAGAGCTTTTGATTATGTGGTGGACACCATTGATACGATATCGTCGAAGATCCTCCTGATCCAGCAGGCAAAAGCCTGCCATACGCCTGTTATTTCCTGCCTTGGGACGGAAGGAATAATGAATCCTTTCAGATTTGAGATCGGGGACATTTCAAAAACAAGCGCATGTCCCGCGGCGAAAGCCATGCGGACAGAACTCAGGAAAAAAGGAATACGGAAGGTGAAAGTACTGTATTCCCGCGAAAGACCCCGCAGACTGCCGGAATTACATGGAAAAAGAGAAAATGGAGAAAATCCTGCGGCGGGAAGTATCGCCTTTGTGCCCAGCGTGGCAGGAATGCTGATCGCGGGGGAAGTAGTGAGAGATCTTCTGGCAGACAATCCCAAGAAACAGATCTTCCAGAAAAAGGAGGTATAAAAGAAGGGGATTTTCTGCATAAATTAAAATGGAAAGATAGAGGATGAAAATCTGTGAAAGAAGAAATCAGACAGAAATTTTGCGAGTTAATTGGAAAAGAGAGAGTACTATTTGAGGAGCCTATGAGCCGCCATACCACTTTCCGTATCGGCGGTCCGGCGGAGGTTTTTCTGATGCCGGAATCTTACGGGCAGATACAGAAAATCCTGAAACTGTGCCAAAAAGAAAAGATTCCCTTTTTTATTCTGGGAAACGGAAGCAACCTTCTGGTAAGCGACTCCGGATACCGGGGCGTGATCATCCAGATGGATCGCAATATGGGAGAGATCCGTCTGGAAGGCAATGAGATCCGCGCATGTGCGGGAGCTCTTCTGTCTTCCATCGCCGCGGCTGCCAAGAAAGCCTCTCTGACCGGATTTGAATTTGCCGGTGGGATCCCCGGCACTCTTGGAGGAGCGGTAATGATGAACGCCGGCGCTTACGGCGGAGAAATGAAGGAAGTTTTAAAAGAAGTCACAGTTATGGATGCAGAGGGAGACATTATCGTACTTCCGGCGGATAAACTGGAAATGGGATACCGCACAAGCATCATAAAGACGGCGGGATATCTGGTCCTTGAAGCAGTGATCTCCCTGGAAAAAGGACGGGAGGAAGAGATCCAGGCGAAAATGAAGGAACTGGCGGACCGCAGGGTAGAAAAGCAGCCGCTGGAATTCCCAAGCGCCGGAAGCACCTTCAAGCGTCCGGAGGGATATTTTGCCGGAAAACTGATCATGGACAGCGGTCTGGGAGGATACCGGATCGGAGGAGCCCAGGTATCGGAAAAACACTGCGGATTTGTTATCAACGCAGGAGGGGCTACGGCCAAGGACGTGGTGGAACTGATGGATCATATCATCAATACCGTAAAAGAAAAGTTCGGCGTGACTCTGGAACCGGAAGTAAGATTTTTGGGGGATTTTGACAGGAGATAAAGTATGCGGCTTGTGATTGTTACCGGATTATCCGGCGCAGGAAAAACGACTGCGCTGAAAATGCTGGAGGATGCGCGCTATTTCTGCGTGGATAATCTTCCTATTCCCCTGATGGGGAAATTTGTATCGCTGATGGCCGGAAGCCAGGGAGAAGAGGTACAGAATGCAGCTATCGGAATTGACGCCAGAAGCGGACGCGCGTTAGATGAGCTGGAAGTGGAGCTTGACAAATTAAGCCGGCTGGGACAGAAATTTGAAATTCTGTTTCTGGACGCAGACGACAGGGTCCTTGTAAAACGATATAAAGAGTCAAGAAGAAGCCACCCGCTGGCAATGGCAGGGAGGGTAGACGAAGGAATCCGCCAGGAGCGGAAAAAAATGGAATTTCTCAAGGAAAGAGCGGATTATATCATTGATACCACCCATCTGCTCACCAGGGAACTGCGTAAGGAAATAGACCGGATCTTTGTAGACAATGGCAAATTCCGGAATATGGTGATTTCAGTGCTTTCTTTTGGATTTAAGTACGGAATTCCCGAAGATGCGGATCTTGTCTTTGACGTCCGTTTCCTTCCAAATCCTTATTATGTGGACGAGCTTCGTCCCCATACAGGAATGGATGAGGATGTCTATCAGTATGTAATGGACAATCAGGTGGCAAGGGAATTCGCCGTAAAACTTGAGGACATGGTAAAGTTTTTGATCCCGAACTATGTAAAGGAAGGGAAAACCAGCCTGGTGATCGCCATCGGATGCACCGGCGGAAAGCACCGCTCTGTCACCTTGGCAAGAGTGCTTTATGACCGCCTGCTGGAAACAAAAGAATACGGAATCCGGCTGGAACACCGGGACATTGGCAAGGACGCCCTGCTGAAAAAATAGATCCCGTGGAAAGCGGAAATCCAGGATAGAACAGGAGAGAACGGAAATTGTCTTTTTCAGGGATGGTGAAGGAAGAACTTTCCAGACAGACCAGTACGGCAAGACACTGCAATATTGCGGAAACTGCGGCGCTTTTAAGCGCCTGCGGGAAACTGACAGCCAGAGGAACGCTGCGTATGCAGACAGAAAATTCAGCGGTTATAAGAAAATACTTTACATTGTTGAAGAAAACCTTTAATATAGAGACAGAAATCGCCGTCCGCGAAAGCCGTCAAATGAAGAAGGGGCATGTGTATTATGTTGAACTGGTGGATAAGCAACAGATCCGCACGCTGCTTCTTGGTACCAAGCTTTCTGTGGACAGGGCGGACGGAGCGGCGCTCTGTCTGGAAAACAGTCTGATCACACAGCAGACCTGTTGCAAAAGAGCGTTTATCCGCGGCGCTTTTCTTGCGTCCGGTTCTATGAGTGACCCGGAAAAGGGTTATCATTTTGAAATCGTATGTCCGGATGAGAGAAAGGCGGGGCAGCTCCAGATGCTGATTCGCAGTTTCCATATTGACGCCAAGGTTGTCCAGCGCAAAAAATCATATGTGGTCTATGTGAAAGAAGGCGCGCAGATTGTGGACATGCTGGCCGTCATGGAGGCGAACGTTGCGCTGATGAATCTGGAAAATATACGTATATTGAAGGAAATGCGCAATTCCGTAAACCGAAAAGTAAACTGTGAAATGGCAAATATCAATAAAACGGTAAATGCGGCAGTGAAGCAGATTGAAGACATAAAGTTGATTGAAAGCAAAATGGGTTTTCATAACCTGAATGAAGGTCTTGCAGAGATTGCTGAACTCAGGCTGCAGTATCCGGAAGCTACACTAAAAGAATTAGGTATGATGTTAAACCCGCAGGTGGGGAAATCAGGAGTGAATCACCGTCTGAGAAAACTCAGCAGTATCGCTGATGAGCTGCGGGTCAACAAGGAGGAGTTATTATGATTAAAAAACCAATCACCATTCAGCTCGCTACAGGGCTGGAGGCGCGCCCGGTTGCACAGCTGGTACAGGTGGCTAGCCAGTTTAACAGTGAGATTTATGTGGAAATCGGACAGAAAAAGGTTAATGCGAAGAGTATAATGGGAATGATGACCCTTGGACTGGATTCCGGAGAACAGATCACTCTTTCCGCAAACGGAGAGGATGAAGAAGCTGCGATGTCCAGTATAGAGAAATATTTAAGCAATCAGTAAGTAAATAAATGTGGCTGACCAGAAAGCATTGCCAGGAAAGAAGACCAGTTCCCGCGCAGTGCTTTTTGTTTGTGGATTTTCCGGAAAGACAGAAGTTCTTTCTTATATAAATGTATGGATATAAGTGCTGCAGATGTAAAGATTATAAGTTGACCGAAGGAAAAAAACAGGGTATAATGAGAACACTGAATAAAATGCAACCACCACAAAAACAGAAGTGAGGGATACTGAAATGTCAAAATTTTTGAAGTTTATTGTACATTTTGTGATAGTATGTACGATTATACTGGTGCTGGCTTTGGCGCTTCCGCCGTTTTTCGGGATTAATACGGTGATCGTGGACAGCGCGGAAAAAGAAACGAATCTGCCGCTGGGGTCTGTTACATATGCCATTCCCACAAGAGTAGAGGATCTGGATCCGGGAGCACCGCTTCTGGTAGAGGATGAGGGAAAGACCTACCGCTATAATTTTATGAGTATAGATACGGAAAATCATATGGGAACCGTAACGGATCCGAATTCTTCGTCGTCGGAATCCATAGTTGTATCAATGAAAAACTGGGCTCCCAAGGTTGTAGTGACTGTGGGACTGATCGGCTATCTTCTGGTGGCCACAGAAAGCATTGAGGGCCTGATTGTTCTCGGCCTGGTCATCCTGTTCCTGATCATCCTCTATGTGATCGCGGAACTTTGCAGAAAAGATAAGGAAACTCTGGATGAGTATGAGGACTACCGCGGAGACCGCAGACATGTGAAAACCCGCAAGGAACTCAAAATGGAAGAGAAAGCCAGAGAGAAACGGATGCAGGAAGAAGACAGAGAGCTTCTTTATGGAGAGAAGGCCCGCAGGAAACAGGCCAAAAAAGAAGAAAAAGAGAAAAGAAAAAAAATCCGCACAGGCGGTTTTGTAGATGAGATCTATGAAGACGATCTGGAAGACGAAAGGAATGAGCAGGAAAGAACTTCCCGCCGTCCGGAAAGAAGAGCGGAAAATGTGCAGGCGGCTACCAGCGAAGCGCATGAGCTTCTGAAAAAGGAAATCGCAGCGGCTACGGCTGAAGAGGCAGTTACGATGGATGTTCCGGATAATCTGACAGAACAGCTTCCAAGCTTCCGGGAACTTCAGGCTGAAAGACACAGGATGCGCCGTGAAGAGGAAGAGTGGCAGGAGGAAGAGACTGAGGCTCCGGAAGAAATAAAGAAAATGGCGATTCCATCCTTTACAGCGGCACAGCTTGCGGAAAAAGCAAGAAGAGCGGGAGATACTCCTGATATTGTAAGAGATACGATCACAAAAGTAACCCTCTTTGATTACTCTGATATCATTGGCACAGAAGACGAAGAGGAAGAAGAGTAAAAATAAGCGCAGCGGAGATGCGGAGAACGTGTTTCCCCTGCGCTTTTCCTTTGCTTTTGCCCGGTCAGAGAGAAGAAAAGAAATGTATGGGAAAAAATACAAAAAAAATAAAAAAACACTTGCATAAAAAGAAATCCTTGTGTATACTAATATCTGCTGTGACATGATAGCTGTGAAGCGCGAGGTTGCTGCCGCGATGGCAGGTTTTCCGTGGAGCGAATGTCAAGTTAGGAAACTGACGACAAGTCACTGTACAAGTTCAGAAACCATCTTGGGATGGGCGTGTGAAAAGATGTCTCAGGACACACACGGAGATGTGTACAGTCGCCGCTTGTCGTACTGCATAATTGAGTACGAATAGGAGGAGACTTTTTTTATGGCAAATCAGGTAATGAGAATCACATTAAAGGCTTACGATCATCAGTTAGTAGATGCATCTGCAGCAAAAATCATCGACACTGTTAAGAAGAACGGTGCAAAGGTCAGCGGACCGGTTCCGCTTCCTACAAAGAAAGAGGTTGTTACAATCTTAAGAGCTGTTCATAAATACAAAGATTCCAGAGAACAGTTCGAACAGAGAACCCATAAGAGACTCATCGATATCCTGACACCTACCCAGAAAACGGTAGATGCGCTTTCCAGACTGGAAATGCCGGCTGGTGTTCATATTGATATCAAGATGAAAACAAAATAATTTTCGGTTGCATAAGCATTTATGCTATTAACTATATGATTGCCTTAATGGTAATCCGCTATAAGGAGGAAGAAAGAATGAAGAAAGCTATCTTAGCTACAAAAGTCGGAATGACTCAGATCTTCAATGAAGACGGTCTTCTGATTCCGGTAACTGTTTTACAGGCTGGTCCCTGTGTGGTTACTCAGGTAAAAACCGAGGAGAACGACGGATATGCGGCAGTTCAGGTTGGTTATGGAGAAATCAGGGAAAAACTGGTGAACAAACCGGAAAAAGGCCATTTTGACAAAGCAGGCGTTCCTGTAAAGAGATTCCTGAAAGAATTCAGATTTGAGAACGCTGCTGAATATGAAGTTGGACAGGAAATCAAGGCTGATATCTTTGCGGCAGGAGATCACATTGACGCAACTGCAATTTCCAAAGGTAAAGGCTTCCAGGGTGCGATTAAGAGACACGGACAGTCCAGAGGACCTATGGCTCACGGTTCCAAATACCATCGTCATGCAGGTTCCAACGGCGCTGCATCTGATCCCAGCAAGGTATTCAAGGGCAAAAAGATGCCTGGCCAGATGGGACATGTTCAGGTGACTGTACAGAATCTTGAAATCGTTCGCGTAGATACAGAAAACAACTTACTGTTAGTAAAAGGTGCTGTTCCGGGACCTAAGAAATCTCTGGTGACCATCAAAGAGACAGTAAAGTCTTTATAATGAGAAAGGAGGAGCATCAGAATGGCAAACGTAACTGTTTATAATATGGAAGGCAATGAAGTTGGAACCATGGAGCTGAACGATGCAGTGTTCGGCGCACCGATCAATGAGCATCTGGTTCATCTCGCTGTTGTTCGCCAGCTTGCAAATAAACGCCAGGGTACTCAGAAGGCTAAAACCCGTTCTGAAGTAAGCGGCGGCGGAAGAAAACCGTGGAGACAGAAAGGAACAGGTCATGCAAGACAGGGTTCCAT
>ERZ1643250.422-NODE-422-length-45780-cov-65.944888_pt1 | contig 45780 bp, 42 predicted proteins | sample MGYA00579262_ERZ1643250 | MGnify/ENA primary metagenome ERZ1643250 (study PRJEB29033, sample SAMEA4952265) | chicken gut metagenome | biome: Broiler Chicken; feature: Gastrointestinal Tract; material: Caecum | place: Ireland | collected 2018 | study: Broiler...
GCGCTGTTCCATGAAATCGACTGTTACCAGTATCCACGCGACCCATTCCGTCCGCATCTGCTCCGTACATACTTTCGGATGACTTATACCTGCGGCCTGCGGCCAAACGAAGGGAGGCATCTGAAACGGAACGAGGTTGACTTGAACAGCGGAGAAGTACGGATCATTGAAACAAAATGGCGTAAAAGCAGAACTATCGTAATGTCGGAGGACATGCTTTTTCTTGCAAGGTCTTATGCCGGCATCCGGGATGCCGCATTTCCGGGAAGCGCATATTTCTTCCCCGCGCCGGATGGCGGCCCCTATTCCGCCCAGAAGATGCAGGGGAAATTTAAGTGGTTCTTTGCTCGCACAAAACCGGGAATTCCCAAAGACCTTCTTCCTGCCGTCCGGGTATATGACCTCCGCCACCGGTTCGCAACGGCTGTCCTGAACCGCTGGCTGGATGAAAAGAAAGAACTTTCCTCACGGCTTCCTTATCTGCAGACATACATGGGCCATAAGGATTGGGAGGCAACCGCGTACTATATCCATCTGCTTCCGGAAAAACTGGTGAAATCAGCCGGGATTGACTGGGAAGCCATGAACGGCCTGATTCCGAGGGTAGAACTATGGGAAAAGTAAAAGACGAGCAGCTGTTCAGCCTGTTGAGGAATTTTCTCCTGATCTACCTGCCAAACCAGCGGCACGCCAGCAGCAATACCGTAAAAGCATACCGCACTGCGTGGAACCAGCTTTTGAAATATATAGCGGGACAGAAAAAGATTCCCATGATGTCGGTTACATTTGGGATGATCCGTTATGAAATGGTAGTGGCATACCTGGACTGGCTTTCAGAAGAAAAAGGCGTAGGCCCTGCTACCCGGAATAACAGACTGGCCGCCATACGAGCATTTATTACTTACGCTTCTGCCTGCAAGCCGGAGTATATCAGTTTGTCCAGTGAACTGGCAGCGATTAAGATTCAGAAAAAGGAGCGTTTCCGGGAGGTGGACTATATGTCCGAAGCTGCGGTCAAGGCTCTGTTTGCGGCACCTGATACTCGCACAAAAATGGGACTGCGGGATCAATTCCTGATGATCTTTCTTTATGACACAGGCGCAAGGATTCAGGAGGCCCTGGATGTGAAAATCTGTGATCTGCGGATTGACAAAACACCAACTGTGACGCTTCATGGAAAGGGCGGAAAGATCCGGGTAGTCCCCTTGATGAAGGATACGGTACAACATCTGGATAACTACATGGGTGCATTTCATAAAGGAGAAAGTGCCTTTTCAACAGAATGGCTTTTTTATGTAGAGCGAAAAGGTTCCCGCAGCGCAATGTGTGATGATACGGCAAGGCTCCGCATCCAAAAGTATGCGGAACTGGCAAGGGAAACCTGCCCCGATGTGCCGGAACGGGTTCATCCTCATCTGTGGAGGCACACCAGGGCCATGCACTTATACCAGCATGGAATGGATTTGACAATGATTTCCCAGTGGCTGGGGCACAAACAGGTTGAAACAACGTTGATCTACGCTTACGCGGATACGGAAGCCAAGCGGAAAGCGATTGAAAAAGCCATGGGGGCAGGCCTTGCCGATGCGGAATCAGTGAATTACACGGTTAGCGATGAAGATATGCTAAGACGGCTCTACGGTCTGTGATGCAGGAAAAAAGATTATCCCGAATTTTAGGAATATATCGTTCCAATCCCAGCGGAAGTGTCTTAAAAGTATGGAAAAGTTATCCCGAATCTTTTTATAAAAAGCTGGTGAATAAGCGGTTTTTTCTGAAGATTCGGGATAATCCAACTTTCGGTATAACCGCTATTATCCCGAATTCGGGATAAGATTGGCAAGCAATGCAAACATATACATGTTTTGCGATTTTGGCCGGATTGCACCGGCCAAAATGCTTGTTGAGGGATTCCCCCCAAGCCCCCAAGATCGTCCCCATTCGGTGACGGCTGCGCGTCCTGCGGACGCTGAAAAATTTTAAGAAGCAAAAGAAAACCTCTATGCAAATGGTTCGTCCATTCACATAGAGGTTTCATATTTCCCGTTCACTTGGCATAGGTTAGTATTTTCGCAATACTTCTTTATGCTCCTCTGCCATTACCCAAAATCGCTATTTTTATAACAGCTCGCAATTTTTTTCTGAAATATGTATAGATTTTCCTCTCCCGGCAATACTAGAAATAGTCCACGGAGGGATGGCACAAATGGGTGGCGCTTTCCGCAGACGACCAAAGAAAAAGTAGAAATACTTTATCCTCCCCTTTTAATAAGGCTGCCACGGTAAGGGGGTACGGCAGTAAGATACTTTTTACCGCAGCAGCCTTTGTACATAGCAGGGATCCCGAAAAACTCTTTTTACAGAGACAGCAGAGTCTCCTCCCAGACGCCCCGGTTTCTTCTCAGGATCTCCCGGAAGGCGGAAGGGGGCAGGGGAGACTCTGCTTTTCCTATTTCAATGGTGAGGCTGGGGATCTTCCTTTCTTTTACGGCCCAGTCCTTGTAGCCTGCCGGATCCAGGTAATCCCAGCCTTCCGGCAGGCCGTATCCTGTGATCCTCTGTATCCGCTCCCCAAAGTTACGGCATATTCTCCGGAATTCTCCTTTTTGTCCAAAATCCCAGTAAATGACTTCTCCAGAAGAATGATAGCTGACTGTCCTTTGGAATTTTTCCTGTCTGGTCAGTTCAGCCAATACTTTAGACTCTTCCTGATCCTCCGGGGCCTGACCTTTGTAACCCTCCCTGGAAGGCTGTCCCTTCAGATCATGGTACTCTTCCCAGAAAGCCTGAAAGTTCCGGTTCAGATCCACGCCCCGGGCATTGGCCTTCCATCTTCTGTAGTAAGGTCCGCAGGGCATCCTTCCCCCTTCTCTCTCCCCGATCTTCCATACCTGTTTCTGAAGTTGGGGATCTCTAAGCCCTCTGGGGCCCTGCTGGCTGATAGTAACTCCGTCGGGGTTGGCCATAGGCACTACATAGACGGCTTTTCCCTCCAGCAGTTCTTTATAGGAATATCCTTTATAAGTTTCTTCCCGGTACAGTTTTGTGAGAAATTCGGCAGTCTGTTCCATAAGAAGCTGGCTGGTCATGTATTCTCTTCCGTGAATAGCGCCGAATAAGAAAATCTTTTCCCCGGCGTCCGCCCGTCCCAGTATAAAGCAGTAAATTTCCCTTTTATCTGCCGTTTTTCCCAGAGTTTTCAACTTCATAGTTTCCGGAAAAGCCCTGGCGAATATTTCCAGGTCTTTTTCCATTTCCTGATAAGTATATCCCCAAAATCTGCGGCCAAGTTGTTTATACATTGACGGATACCTCAAAAATTATTATAATAATAGATATTCTAGACAAGGGAGATTAAGAAGTGAAGAACCTGAAACGACTTCTTGCACTCATAGGAGTTATCCTTCTGGCAGGCATGTATGTCCTTACATTGATCTTTGCCCTGACGGATAATTCTGCTGCAGGCAATATGCTGATGGCTTCTCTCTTCGGAACGGTGATCATACCAGTGTTGATCTACGCCATACTTCTGGTATACAAGTGGACCCGTCCGGAAGATGAAGTGATTCCAAAGATCCTGGCGGAAACTTCCGAAATCGATACGCTGATCTTTGACATTGGCAAAGTTCTTGTCCGCTATGACTGGAAGAAATTACTGCGGGATCTGAAATATGATGAAGAAACAGCCCAGGCTGTGGCAAAAGCTGTATTTCTCAGTAACACCTGGACAGAGGGTGACCGGGGAATCCTTTCAGAAGAAGAGCTTTTGCAGGCTTTCATAAATAATGATCCTGCTCATGAAAAACAGATCCGAGAGACATTTGAACGGATGGGAGAGACCATTCGTGTTTATTCTTACACAAAGAGCTGGCTGACATATTTTAAAAAGCGGGGATATAAGCTTTATATCCTGTCTAACTTCTCAAAGCCCCTCTTTGACCGGTGTCAGAAAGAAATGAAATTCCTGGATTTTATGGATGGAGGCTATATGTCCTGGCAGATCCACTGCTTAAAGCCTGATCCAAAGATCTATCAGAAGCTGATAAAAGATTTTGATATTGAGCCTTCTAAGGCAGTCTTTATCGATGACCTTCTGGACAATGTGGCAGAGGCCAGAGCCCAGGGGCTCCATGCCGTACACTTCACCGGCAGAAAAAGCGCTATGCGCCAGTTAGCAGATTTCGGTGTCAAATAAGAGAGAAGAGACGCTCCCACGGAAATCCGGCATATAGAAAGCCCGGAATTTCTGTGAGACTGTCTCTTCTTTTTTTCTGTTTTCCATGATATGATATAGATACATGGGAACGTGAAATCTGGAAAATCCTGAATTATCAGGGAGAGGATATCAAGGTGGACATTCCTGAAGATGGCAACTACTGTTATATGGTCGCTGATGAAAATAAAGCTCTTTGGGATATTACAGAGCTGGTAGATATGGAAGTCATCGGAGATATGGAAGACTGGATTATTCCTTTAGAGTAAATCATTTCTTTAAAGGAAAAAAGTCCCCCTGCCTTTCAGAAAAAACCTGAAGGCAGAGGGGCTTTTTTCTCTGTTAACTATTTCTTTACCTTCTGAAGTTCTGCATTTGCAAGTCTGAGAAGCCGCTCTCTCTTTTCTTTGTCACTGGCATACATCTCCGCCAGATCCTCTACCGGTACGCCCGACAGGATTCCCAGCATGGATCGTTTTGTCTTCATCGTTCCGTAGGTATTAATGGCGCTTACCAGGATTTCTGCGGCTTCTTCATTTGTCAGGATCTCACTGACAAAATCCCGGACACTGTAGTAACTCTCGTTAAAGGTCATTTCCGGAAGTTCTCCGTTTTCGTCCACTCCCTCAAACCAGTTTTTCACTCCGGCGCCTTCATCTTCTTCATCTACCGGTCTTACGTATCCGGCATATGGCTGAGATACTTTAGTGAAGGTAACCGTATCTGCAGGGCAGCCCTCTGCTTTGGCAGTGATCACATTGATATCCTGATCCAGAGCAATGTTCTCGAACAGGAAGATCTTATTGCCTTCCTGTGTGCCTGCGCTCTTGCCGTTCACATACAGAGTTACCTGTTTCTGGTTGGAATATACTTTAACAGTCATGTGGTCGTAAGGACGAAGGGCATATCTTCTTCCGGTAATATGAACGAAGGGTTCTTCAGACCAGTATGCCTTATAAATGTAGTAGGCGTCTTTTTTCACCTTTCTGTCCAGAGTTACCAGTCCCTTATTGTTTCTTCCTTTTACACCGCCTTCATCTCTGGCGTCGCAGCCGAAATCAAACATATTCCAGATATGAGTGGCCCACAGATATGGTCTTTCGTCAATGATCTTAGCCATATGCTCATGATACTCCGCCTGATATTCTTCTGTATAGTCCTTGCATTTTGGATCGTCTGTATGCCAGCTGATAATGCCCTCGCAGCCATATTCGGAAATACCCAGAGTTCTGTCCGGATACATCTGATGGAATTCATCCAGCCATTTTTCATTCTGGGTATAGTCACCGCCATACCATCCAAAATAATGGTTATAGCTGAGCACATCTGTGATCTGGTTGTGTCTGGACTCCTTCGGAAGGACAGATACCTGAGCCATAGTGGTCAGTCTGGTGGAATCCAGCTCTTTCACCAGTTTGTTCAGATCCTCCAGATTCTCCTGAAGTCCCGGACGGTCTCCGCCGATGGTAATCTCATTAGAGATTCCCCAGAAGCAGATACAGGGATGATTATAGTTCTGATAGATCAGTTCCTTCATCTGCTGGCGGCAGTTGTCATGACCTTTAGGATCTTTGCTCATAACCGAGATAAAAGGAATCTCCGCCCATACTACCAGACCCAGTGCGTCGCAGGCATCATAGAATGCCTGGTTATGCTGATAGTGGGCCAGCCGGACCGTGTTGGCTCCCAGCTCTGCGATCATATAAGCGTCTTCTAAATGATCTTCTTCGGTCAGCGCATTTCCCTGTCCCAGACGGTCCTGATGTCTGGATACACCTCTGAGAGGTGTTGGAATACCGTTTAGGAAGAATCCTTTTTCCGGATCCACATAAAACTCTCTTACACCAAGGCTTGCCTCTACCTGATCAAGGACTTCATTGTGGCGTACAATTCTGGCCGTCACAGTATACAGATAGGGATCCTTTACTCCCTGCCATAGATGAGCTTTTTCTATGCAGGCAGTAGCTTTTGTCTCCCAGGCAGCGGGAGCGAAAGCTTCTGCAACCACAGACTCATCTTCATCCATGATCTCAAACTGCACCATATCGCTTTCCTGAGCTTCTGTTACCCAGGCAGAAAGATTTACCAGAGCGTCTTCACCCTGAAGTTTGGTATCAAAAGCCACTCCCGCAGATCCGAAATAATCCAGACAGAAATGGGTCTGAGGCACACAGATCATGGTCACATTCCGGTAAATGCCTCCATAAAAGGTAAAGTCCGCCATCTGGGGATATACATCTGTCCGGTTCTTATTGTCCGCTACTACAGCCAGATAAGCTTTTCCTTCTTTCAGAGCCTCTGTTGCGTCTACACGAAAGGCAGAATACCCGCCTTTGTGTTCGCAGACTTTTTCGTTGTTGAGATAAACCTCTGCGACAGAATTTACTCCTTCAAATTCCAGATAGATTTTATAATCTGCAGGTACGTCAGGTCTTTCAATGGTCTTTAAATAGATGCCTTTTCCTTTGTAGTAGTCGCCCCCGCCGTCCTGGCCGTCCCAGTTATTCCAGGTATGAGGCAGGTCTACCCACTCCCAGTCCTGGTCGTTTCCATGACAGGGCATTTTATCCGGCACCTGATCAGTCTTGGCAAATTTCCAGTCCTCATTTAATGATTCATAAAATCTCATAATCTTGATCTAACTCCTTTTCAGAATCTGGTTTCCCATCTTCCGCAGAATACATTCTCGTTATATCTTCCCTTGAATTCACTCTTGCCCATCATCTTTTCCAGAGTGGCTGCAAAGCTTTCATGGTGATCCATGTAAGAGTTAATGTAGCATCTTGCCATAGGAACATCGATAAGATTGTTAGTATAGCTTAAGGATACCACAAAGGTCGGCAGTTCAGACATATACCATGGCTGCTTTGTAGGCTCGTCCCATTTTACTCTCATAGTATTGAACTGCGCAAATCCCTGTACGTTAAGGATCAGCAGCACACAATCATATTTCTTCTTGAAGTCTTCCATTTTGCCTTTAGCGGAAGGAACTTCTGCGTCAACCTCGAATCCTGCTTCCTCTAACTGGCTCACAATATCTTTGATGATATTTTCATCATTGGATTTAAACTTGGTTCCGGCAATTACCACTGCCTCAGAGCCGATGTACATCAGTTTGATCCTCTTATATCTTTCCGGTGTCATTGGCAGATAGTTCAGACGGTCTTTTACCAGAGTTACATATTTGTCTGCGAACTCTCTGGATGCTTTGTGATGCTCTTCGCAGCCTACTACGGCCAGATTTTCCTTAGGAGCTACCAGCTTTCCTTCTTTCTGAAGGATATGGAGGTTCAGAGCTGCCTTTACGCCCAGGATCCTGTGAAGGGCATCATTCAGACGTTCCTCTGTGATAGTTCCGTTTCTATAGCCTTCCATCATATAGCCAAAGTCTTCTTCTCTGTCGTTGAAGAACAGATACATGTCGCAGCCTGCAGCGATCGCCTGAGGAACCTGCTCTTTTCTCGGAATGGTAGCGCCAAACATACCGATCATATGGGAAGCATCAGTAACTACCAGACCGTTAAATCCTAACTGGCCTTTCAGCAGATCTGTAATCAGTTCCGGAGCCAGGGTTGCAGGGCGGATATCCTCATCTTTGATTCCTGGGCGCAGTTTCTTGGAATAAGCAGGAAGGGCAATGTGGCCGGCCATAATAGTCATAACTCCTGCATCGATCAGTTCTTTATATACTTTTCCAAATGTAGCATCCCACTTATCACAGTCGTATTCATTGACGCCCATGATCAGATGCTGGTCATTTTCCTCTGTACCGTCTCCCGGGAAGTGTTTCATACAGGTGGCGATATTCTGTGTTTTCATTCCTTTGAAGAAGGCTTTTGCATAGCGGATAACATCCTCAGGATTGTCGTTAAAAGCTCTTAACTGGACAATGGTATTTCTCCAGTTGTAAGTCAGGTCTACGATAGGGGCGAAATTCCAGTTACAGCCTACCGCTGCAGCTTCTCTGGCAGAGATGGTTGCCATTTCCGTTACCGCCTCTTCTGAATCAATGGCTGCCATAGCTGCACCGTTGGCAATAGGTGTTCCGCCGCCGGTTCCGCCGTTTCCTCCGGCCTCACAGTTGGAAGCGATCAGCAGAGGAATCTTGGTAGTCTTCTGAAGGCAGTCTGCCATAGCCCAGATTTCTTCCTTTGGAGCATTATGGTAGCGGATTGCGCCGGGATGATAAGTATCCAGGATTTTCTTGATATTTTCCGGTTTTCTCTCCTCAGCGTTTCCTACCATATTGACAAACAGCTGTCCGATCTTCTCTTCAATGGTCATACCTGCAATGGTATCCTCCACCCACTGGATCTGCTCGTCATTAAGATAATAAGGTTTCTCTCTTAAATTCACCATTTCACGTTTCCTCCTGTTATTTTGTGAGATTCTGAACAAATTTCGCTTTTAATTCATCCTGATAGGCCCCTGCAAAGGTCCCTGCCTGGAGCCGGTCCTTTGCTTCACCGATATTGGCCCAGCTTTCCTTTTCCTGTTTTACCAAGATAGGGTAGAAAAATACTCCGTTCTTATCTGCCGCATCCATATCTCCCGGCGCATCTCCGGTCATCATTACTTTATCTTTATCATATCCGTATGTGAGAAGCTTCTCGATACAGCTCTTCTTTGAGCCTGCATTCTGAGCCAGGACCACATCCACATGATCGATCAATCCGAATCTGGTCCATTCTTCCTTAACCGCCTCATAGTTTGCAGAAGACACAATGGCAATATCGCAGCTCTCATGAAGCATTTCGATGCCTTCCTTTACGCCTTCAAAAGGCTTTACTTCTTCCTTAGGAAGCTCTTTTATAGAAGCATTTACTGCCTGGGACCAGGCAAGTGCCTTTTTCAGACAGATATTTCCGGTTTCTTTCACTGCCTTCTCCAAAGCCGGATTGGACAGTTCATCAGATTCTTCCACCCATTTAACCAGAGCCTCCAGTCCCTCCACCGGCTGATATTTTTCTTCTACCTCTGTAAGGGCTTTTACAAGACCTTTAAACCGGTTGATCCCTCTTGTCATAGAATAGAGATTTACCTCATTCCAGCTTTCCAGAAGCTCCTTTTCGTAGGCCTCCAGCCCCCACTCTTTTACCATACATGGACCGAAACATCTGAAATGCTTAATATCCATACTGTCGATGGCACATCCGTCTGAATCAATGCAGATTAAAAAGTCGTTTTTCTTGCTGAACCCGAAAAATGGGTCGCTCATAGTATCACGCTCCTTCCTGGATTTTGTGCAGAGCTACAGAGAACTATTTCTTTCTCCTCTGCCCCATACTTAAAATTTACCATTTTTTCAAAGAAAAACCAGAGTTAATTTATACTATTTTTCTGATAATATTTAGTTGCTCTATAGATTCCTCGTACAATGTTAATTTTCAGTAAATTCTCTTTCCGTTTTCCTGAAGAATCCTTTTACAGCAAGTGCAAAGCCTCCCAGAATGGTTCCGGTAAGGATGAGGATCCAGGCAACGCCTCCGGAAAAACTGTCAAAAAGAAATCCGTACAGGATCTGCCCCAGGGGCTGGATACACTGGGTAAAAGCGCTTGTATAGGCGGAAACCTTTCCCATCATATTTCCCGGAGTCAGTCTCTGGATAAGGGAGGTGGCAAAAATGGAAAAACCACAGGCAGCCAGCTGGAGCAGCACAGAAAACAACACCAGGGTTCCATATCGGATATAAGGATTCCCTGATAGAAGGAATAAAATTCCCGGCGGGATAAGAAAGAATCCCAGGGCGCCTATGATCAGGTAAATATTTTTCCCGTGGATTTTTGAAGCCGCCAGACCGGCCAGGATCCCTCCTGCTATGGCGGCCAGGCCCACAGCGCTTTCCGAGAACCCATAGTAAATAGAACTCAATCCCAGGACATTACGGATAATATAGGGGAATCCCACTGCGCTTACCCCCTGGAGCAGGCATGTGACCACACTGATCACCAACAGCATTTTCAGAATAGCCGGCCGCTCCCTGGTTATGAGGCGAAGGCTGTCCAGAAAATCTTCTTTCACCAGCAGCAGAGGATTTTCTCGGCCTTGTTTTTCATATTTTGGACCGGGGATCTCTATAAAGCATTCAAAACATGCAGTAAAAAAGAAACAGACCACTCCGGCGTACAGCACCGGTTTCAGACCAAAAGCCGTGTAGACCAGACTTCCCAGTATGGGAGAAAAGAAAGCCGACAAGGCATTGATCTGGATCACCACCGCATTTGCCCTGATCAGATTTTCTCCTTTCTGCATAAAGGGAATGCAGGACTGGACCGCAGGGTTCTCAAAAGCACCAAGTACAGACTCAAAAAGTAAAAGGCCGCAGATCATGGCAAGACTGTTTTCTTCTCTCATAAACACTGCCACCAGCAGTACGCCCAAACCAGCCAGAAAATCCAGGCCTGCCATAATATTCCGCTTGTTTCCCCGGTCCGCCAGGATCCCTCCCAGGGGAGAAAATAAAATGGAGGGGATCATAGAAGCTGTGAGAAAACCTGCATATACTGCCGCCGATCCGGTCTTCTCCAGCACATACATGGACATGGCAAAGTCCAGGATCCCGTTTCCCAAAAGAGAGCTGGCCTGTCCTGCTATGAGAAGAGAAAAATTCCTGTGGAAAAGTTTTGATTTCATGTTTTTATTCCTTTCTAATATATTTTATAATCATCTAATTTATTAAGAATAAAAAACACACAAATCCGCAGGAACTTCCCCTTTATATATTTCAGTCTGTAGGTTTGTGCATATCCTTATAATTAGATATTTATAAAATATATAATAGGATAAAATTAGATATATATCAAATATTTTTTCGTACCAGTATGTTGACACGATTATTTTCAAATTCATGACACTGAATGAATTTTCCAGTCTGCAAGGCAGCGGAAGGAAACGTAGCGGTGGCTGCGCTGACTGACAACAACATCGCAACTGGAAATTCCGACAAGTCATTCGTTGAATTATGGTCGTCAGCACGCCAATCTTCGCTTCTTCATAGGTCATAATAAATATCTGTGAACAAGTCTTTCTATGATCCTTGTATTCAATACGTTTTTTTCTGTTTCAAAAGTAAGAATCAGGCTCTCACCGGGATATATTCCGTTTTCCTCATATGCCAGGATTTTTCGGACTGCGTTCTGGGCATACCCGGGATCGTCCATTCTGCCGTCATGCTCCCAATAAATTTCCTGTTTTGTTTTTCTTGATAAAAATGTAAAATCCGGATAAACGATCCCATATCCTTTCAGATGAAGGGGACATTCATATTTATAGGCAATCTTCAGATCCCCACTTTTCTATCCTCTGTTCCCAGGTAGACACAATGGGACTGATTAGTTTTTTTCTTTCTGTATGCTCATCTGAGAATAATTTCTCAATCTCATCTTCCTCATAATCTTTTGTTATTCTTCTGATCTGCGCCAGTCTTTTTCCTGCCAGTTTTGCCACCTTTTCATCATAAGATTTCTGAGCAAGCCTTTGGATCAGTTGCTCTTCTGTTTTCGGAAGATACCTGCCATTTTTCTTTTCTCCCGGCATACAGTGATAATATTGAACCTGTTTCTTACTGCTGGACAGACGCATTGTCCCCTGAGGAGCATCTTTCAACTGTTTCTCCGCTTTTCTTAATATTTTCTCCAGTCTGTTCTGCTCTTTTAGTAAGCTCTCTTTAAGATTTGCCATATAAGTTCCCCTTTCTGCTAAAACACGTTTCATATTTTAAAAAATTACGGTTGGAAAATACATTTTGACTATAGAACCGTACCTATTTATAATTGGGACGGTTAAGATTTGATTTTTTGTGTTGGAACCGTACTAATAAACATATTTGAACGGTTAAGATTGAATTTCTGGGATTTGAACCGTACTCTCGCTTTGAATGGTACAGCCGAGGTGCCTGCTGGCCCGACAAGACCTGCTGCAAGATATTATCTGCTGCTTTCCCCTGTCCATTTGTTACAAGAGGGCCCCGCCATTGCTTCTTTTGTCAGTTACGGGGCCTCTTCATCATATAGAAAAAATCTTCTCCAGTTCTCCCACCGCTTCTCTGAGCCTTTCTTTGGAAAGAGTATAATATACTTTTCCCTCTTTTTTCTCTACATCTACCAGTCCGTTTTCCAAAAGCACGCTCATATGATGGGACACAGTAGGGGGCGATAGTTTTAATTCCTCTGCGATCTCCAGATTGTATTTTGGAGATATAAGCAGAGACTGAAGGATTTCAAATTTGCTGCTGTCACTGAGAGCTTTCAGCACAGGGAGCAGGTGTTTTCTGTTGTTTCTGCTCTTTTCCAGCATTTTATAAATGTCCTTTACAAACAGGCCGATATAGGCCGTGGTGCTTTCCGGATTTGACCTGATGACCTCTGCTCCCGAGCATACCAAGGTTGGAAAAGCTGTAACATCCCCGGAAATTTTAGCGATCAGATACTCCTTTTCCATACCTTCCTGAAAATCTTCCATCAACTTTTCCAGCGGCTTTTGAACGGCTTCTTTTGCTTTTTCAAATGCAGAGAAGTTTGCCTTTAAGATCCGGGAAAGATTCTGCAGTTTTTTCACCGGCTCCTGGAGAAAAAGCAGAAACTTCCATCCCAGGCCGCCGCTGTAACCGGCCCTTTCCAGGATTCTTACCATTTTCTCAAAGGCCGGCGGCTCTGTGATCTGCTCTTCTTCTGAAAATTCCTGGAGGAAAGCCAGTTGGACTTCTCCTTTCTGCTCTTCTTTCAGCTCCCCTTCAAACCATTCCGGATGCTCTCCGCAGATACTCTGGAAAAAAAGGGCAAACTCCGGTTCCTCATGCATAAAGAAAAAGTCAAAGTCTTCCATCTCCCTGCCTGTCCTATATTTTTGAAAAACGGCATGGTATTTTCTTATAACAGGTCCTATCTTCCTGTTAATCTCTTCCGGATTTAGTCCCCGGTTCCGGGCAGACTTTTTCCATGCTTCCTCTTCCGCAGATTCCGGACGGACGCTGTCATAGATAAGGCCGATGATCTCAAAATATGGATTCAGTTTTTTTACCACAGTGACTGTCATAAGCTGATACGCTCCTTGTCTGATTCTTTATCATATCTCTCATATAGCCTTAAGTATAACACAAGTATCCTGCAGCGACTATTCATAAGATATATATTTCCCCCAAAAGAAAAAATGCCCTCATCCAGACTGGCCAAAATCTGTATGAGAGCATTCTGTATCATTTATTTAATATAATTTCCGTCCCTTTTCATCAGGAATCATGGACTTGCGGTAGAAAAAGCTGTTGATCACATCCCGCCATTCTCTGCTGTTCTTTTTCTGGCGGTCAAACCGCTCTTTCACTCTTTCATATATCTTTTGCGGGATCTTTCCTTCCAGAGAAATCCATTCCTGTTCCATCTTCTCTACGTCCTCATATCCTTCAAAATGGATATCATACACATGCTGGATCAGAGTTTTCCCCGAAGAGAGCCGATAGGTATAGGGCAGCCGATGGAAGAACAGGAGAAGATTCTCCGGGCAGGTTTCTTTGTTCCGATAAACACAGGCATTTTTCTCAAAATACTGCTCACTGTATCCGGTTCCTGTATCGCTTCTGTCCACACCGATAGCCAGATGATCCGCCCGGTGATAAGTTCCCCAGGGAGAATATTCATACCCTTCCGGATTTGGTCCATAGTGATAGGAGGGATTCACCATAAAACCGATTCCCAGAGGCGCTGTGTATTTTTCATACACTTCTCTGGACCGCAGAAGGATTCCTGTGATCAGTTCCACAGCCTGAGGATCTCTGGTGATCTGGAGTTTCGTCCATTCTCTGGCAATTTCTCCACTGTCAAGAGAAGAATTCCAGGCCAGACGGCCAAATCCGAAGAAATTGGCTCCAGCCAGGTCATGGCCTGTCCAGTTTGGATCCTTTCCTGTATTAGATACTGCCGACATGCCGCAGCGTACCTGTCCGAAAGTCCTGCCCGACACAATGTCTGCTACCGTATCCTGTTCCTTTCCACATCCGGTAGTAAAATCCAAAACTTCTTTCCACATAGGAACCAGGTAACACACATCGATCTGCTGTCCTGTATACTCCTGGGCTGCCTGAACTTCCAGAATCTGATTTGTCCTGGAAAGATGGCCGAAAAGAGGATGGACCGGTTCCCTTACCTGAAAATCAATAGGACCATTCTTGATCTGAAGGATCACATTATCTGCAAACATTCCGTCCAAAGGAGCAAAATTGTCATATCCCGCTTTTGCTCTGTCTGTCTTCTCGTCTCTCCAGTCCTGCTGGCAGTTGTATACAAAGCACCGCCAGATAATAGTTCCTCCATAAGGCTGTACGGCTTCTGCCAGCATATTGGCCCCATCTGCATGGTTTCTTCCATAGGCAAAAGGTCCGGGACGGCCTTCGGAATCTGCTTTCACCAGAAATCCCCCCAGATTGGGAATATCCTCAAACAGTTCTCTGGCTTTCTCTTTCCACCACTGTCTTACCTGGGAATCCAACGGATCACTGAGCGCCAGGCCATCTATAGTCATAGGCGCCGCAAAATCAATGGACAGATACATGGATACCCCATAGTCTCCCAGGATTTCAGCCAGGGCTTTTAATTTTTCTCTGTGGCGCTGGGTGATCAGCCACTCTGCCCCGTCTCTCACGTTTACATTATTGATAGCAATGGCATTGATTCCCACAGAGGCCATAAGCCGGGCAAAATCTCTGGTCCTGTCCGTGATCTGGATTTCTCCTTTTTCATAGAGAAAAGAGTTCCCTGCATAACCTCTCTCTATAGTACCGTCTATATTATCCCACATGTTCAGCATCCGAAAAGGATTTTCCGGCTTCTCTCTGATTTCCAGACCACGGATGCTTTCACCTGCAGAAGCCATGAAAAGAAGGCGGAAAGTCCCGTATAAAATTCCTTTTTCTCCTGCGCTTTGAATCACTGCCTGAGAATCTGATACCTGTATAAAATAGCCTTCCTCTCCCGTTGACAGCCCAGGATTTTTTTCCAGGACGATCCCTGCTTCTTCCTTTTCTGAAACTTTTTCTGATTCTGTACCAAAAAGAGCTTTTGAAGCGATACTTATCTCCTCTTCTGCTCTTTTGCAGCAGTTTCCGTACTCCTTTGTATAATAGGAACGGAAAATATTCTTATCTCTATAGTCTTCATTGGGCTGATAAGCCAGCCACGCCTGTTCCCAATTTCTCATAATATGATATTATCCTTTCAAGCCTGATGTAGCGATTCCGTCTGCCAGATATTTCTGGAAGAAAATAAAGATCAGTACAATGGGAATAATGGACAAAGTAGCCATAGCGAACATTGCTCCGTAATCGGAAGAAGAACCCGGATCACAGAACAGTTTCAGTGCAAGAGACACCGGATATTTGTACGGATCATCAATGTAAAGCAGAGCAGACATAAAGTCATCCCATCTCCACATAAAGGAGAAAATAGCGCCGGTAATAAGAGCCGGGGACATCAGCGGAAGAATGATCCTTCCGAAGATCCCATAATAAGAGCAGCCGTCGATCTTTGCCGCCTCGTCCAGCTCTCTCGGAATACCCTGAATAAAGTTCATCATCAGATAAACAAAGAATCCCTGAATCGCAAAACAGAAAGGAACGATCAGTGGAGCAAAGCTTCCTACCCAGCCCAGTTTCTCATACCAGAGATACTGGGGAACCATCAGGATCTGTCCCGGCAGCATCATAGAAGCCAGCATAGCGCCAAAGAGAAGTTTCTTCCCCCTGAACTGACATCTGGCAAAACCAAAGGCCACACAGGCAGAAGAAGCCAGCGTACCGATCGTGCCTAAAACTGCTACAAAAAGAGAATTTTTAAAGAAGGTAGCAAAAGATACCCCCGCAAATCCCTTCCATCCATTTGCATAGTTTTCCAGAGTAAAAGGATCCGGGATCAGACTTCTGGCTGTTGTAAAGATGGTATTGGTGTCTTTAAAAGAACTCATAAACATCCAAAACAGCGGATAAAGCATCAGCAGTCCGAAACCGCATACTAAAATATGATAAATAATCGTACCTGTTCTTTTTTTCGCTTTCACTTCTATCACTCCTGTTCATAAACCCAGAATCTTTTGGTCTTAAATAAAATAAAGGTGATCACTGCGATCAGCAGCAGCATTACCCATGCCATTGCAGATGCATATCCCGCCTGATTGAAATTAAAGGACTGCTGATACATATATACCGCATAGAAAAGTGTGGTATCCATAGGTTTTCCCTGGGTAATGATCAAACTCTGGGTAAAGGCCAGGAATCCGTTGATGATCTGCATAACCAGATTAAAGAAAATCGTCGGTGTCAGAAGAGGCAGGGTAACCTTGAAAAATTTTGTGAACTTATTTGCGCCATCTACATCAGCCGCTTCATATAATTCTTTGGGTATCTGCTTTAAAGCAGACAGAAAGATCAGCATAGAAGATCCGAACTGCCAGATAGCCAGAATGATCAGAGTCCAGATTGCTGTTCTTGTGTCACTGAGCCATGCAAAGTTTGTATCAATTCCGATCAGTCCTAAAAGGCTGTTGATCACGCCGTCCGGTGCAAACATTCTTTTCCACAGGATCGCCACAGCAACAGAACCCCCGATGATCGAAGGCAGATAATAGGCAGCTCTGTAAAATCCTGTTGCTTTCGTGGGCCGTACAAGGATCATGGCTACCAGCAGCGCAAAGATCAGACGAAGAGGCACAGATACCAGAGCAAAATAAAAGGTTGCTTTTACAGAGTGCCAGAATACTTCATCCTGGGTAAACATTTCTATGTAGTTCTTTAATCCCACAAATTCCGGCGGAGACAGTATGTCGTAATCGCAGAAGGAATAATACAATGAGATTCCCATAGGTACGATCAGAAATACCAGAAAGCCGACAATAAAGGGCAGGCAGAAGATCACGCCTACATTTTTTTCTTTATTTATAAACCGATAAAATTTACTGCTTTTATTCATGAAAAAACCATTTCTCCTTTCTCATCATCGGAGTTTTACCAGATGTCTGCTCGTGCAAGCACGGCAGCCGCTTGCCGGGCGTATCGCACAAAAAGAGCCGCTGCCGCCTTATGCAAAGGGCAGCGGCTCCAAGCCTGGTTTTCTTTATTCACCCTGAAGCATTTTATTCGCTTCTGTGAAGTATTCATCTGCAGCCTGCTGGGCTGTATATTCTCCGTATTTTACCTTTTCTTCCAGTTTTCTTAAAAGATCCTGGGCCTCTGTGCTTCCTTCTACAGGGAACGGAGGCATCGGGCTGGAATTCGGTGCGATCACATTATTTACAAAGTTTGCATTTTCCTGCTCTGCAGGACTTAATTTGTCCATGATCGCCTCAGAAATAGCTGTGGAAGCAGGTACGCCTCTTTCTGCAAGCAGAATATCATAGGCTGTCTCAGAGTTGGTCAGATAGTTCAGCAGTTTTACAGCTTCTTCCGGATTGGCTGTATCTGCACTTACAGAAAAGTACATAGCAGGTTTTACATAGTTAGATTTTTGAGGATCGGTTGTAGGAATAGTCGTCAGAGCAATCTCTGTTCCTTCCGGTGCTGCTGCCTGATATGCGGTAAGCTGTGCAGAACCGTTAATGGTGCACCAGGTCATGTTATCCGGATTTGACCCGTATACCATAGGATCTTCCTCTACACTGTCTGTATCTGCCGCCTGGCTTGGAGAGATCTGCCATCCCTCTTTAATGCCGGTCTCCAGTGTTTCAAAGTATGGCAGATAGTCATCTGCGCTGTCGCCCCCTAATTTGTCGCTAGCCTGGATATCGTTGGCTCTTGCATACATATCCATATACAGGCCATAGTGGTACAGGTTGGAACGATATCCGGTCTCCTCATATACCTGTTTAGAAATATCAATAAATTCGTCCAAAGTCATGTTGTCATTAATGGTGATTCCCAGCTCGTCTAAAAGGGTCTTATTATAAAACATACAGGAAGCACTGGTTCCGGCAGCAATGCCATAGATACCGTCTCCTACTTTACCCATATTCACAATGTCTTCTGAAATATTGGAGGTATCCAGGGTTCCGTCTTCAATATATGGTGTCAGATCAAGAAGCTGTCCTTTATCTACATACTGCTGAATGTAAGACATATCCATCTGGATCACATCCGGCATCTTCTTTCCTGCTGCAGAGGTTGCCATTTTGCTCCAATAATCGCCCCACTGATAGAACTGACCGCTTACTGTTATGCCGCTCTCTTCCTTGTATGCGTCCAGAGCCTGCTGGGTGCGCTCATTTCTTACCTGATTGCCCCACCATGCCATTGTGAGGGAATCAGAACTTCCTCCTTCGCTATCCTTTCCGCTGCCGGAGCCACCGCATGCTGCCAGGGATGTTACCGCCATAGCGCCTGCTATGGCAAGAACTGCTGCTTTCTTTAAAGATTTCTTTTTCACTTTACATTCCTCCATAATTTTTGTTCAAGATGCATCTTTGTTTTTGGATAACCCAATTATAAGCAAAAAAATGACGAAAAGAAATTTAGAAACATGACTTTCTTTCGCAATTTTTTTACTGCTGCCTGTAAGAAAATGACTTTTCCGGTAATTTCATTACTTTATTTATTCCCCGGAACTGAAAAGAATTGTGCTTTCTTTTTTCATAATCTATAATTTCAGTGGAGGAAAATACTGATGAACATACGCAAAAATCCCTTTAAAACTCTTGACAGGTGCTTCTATGACCTGAGTCTGAAATACAAAATACTGATTGTTATATTTTCCGGATTTTTTATTCTTTTTCTTTCCGGACTGGCGACTATGGCCTTTACATCCAGATCTTATGAAAAAAGGCTGTATCAGTCTATTGCTGCTTCCATGACCTATGCAGCCTCGGATATCTCCAGTCAGCTTCAGTCTGTGGATTCCATCATAGACTCGATTTTAGCCAGCCAGGTGATCCAGACCAATCTGGAAGAAATGAAAGAATTAGAGCAGGGATCACAGCGGCAGATATACAACACCAGGATCTATAATGAATTATCCGGCTATCTCTTTGCCTTTCAGAATGATTCTATTTCCTATATGTCCATTATCCAGGATCAGGAGATCATTTCCACTTCCCTGTCCTCTTTTATGGAAGTTCCCTACCAGCTCCGCTCCTCCCTGATCGCCAGAGCCCAGAGCCGGGAGGGAGCTACTACTGTGGTACCCGACTTCGGATCCCAGTATGGAATATTTATTGTAAAGGAACTGCGAAAAATCGACAAACTGAGCCTGGAGCCTTTAGGAGTTCTGATCATTTCTCTGAACCCCGCCGCTCTTACTGAGACGGCAGTCAGTTCCCACTCAGATTATGATGATATGTCCTGTCTCCTGTTTGACGGCGATGCTTTGATCTATAATGGAAGCACACTCTCCGACCGTCAGGCAGTGGAACTTTCCAAAGATCTGTCGGGAGATTACGGAATTGAAAAAGCCGGCAAAGAGACCTTATTCGCCGTCCGGGGAAAAATCCCTCTCTATGACTGGGATTATATTTCTACCGTATCGTACAGTTCTGTTTACAAAACCGTCACTTTATCAGGAAGGCTCTTCCTGCTTATTATGGTGGCTGCTCTGGCTGTGGTCAGCTATCTGGCTGTAAAAGTCATACTTGCCATCTTCTATCGCTTTGACCGGCTGATGGAAAATATGAAAAGTTTTGGAGAAGGAAACTATCAGGTGCCGGAGGCGCCCAGAAAATACCAGGAAGATGAAATCGGCCTTCTCTATAAAAATTTTGATTCTATGGTAGAAAAGATCCAGACTCTGATCCAGGAAAATTATGTAAACGAGATTTTAAAAAAGGAAGCCCAGCTAAAAGCTATGGAAAGCCAGATGGATCCTCATTTTCTCTACAATACTCTGGAATCCATTAACTGGAGAGCGAAAATGATCAAGTCCGAAGAAATTTCTCAGATCACCACAGCTCTGGGCAGTCTGCTGCGCTTCTCTCTTGGAAAAAATTCTGAAGATTTTACTCTGGATCAGGAAATGCAGATCGTAAACAACTATATTACCATACAGAAAATCCGCTATCAACGCCGGCTGGATTTTTCCGCAGATGTGCCTTCCGATCTCCTGGGAGTTTTCATACCCAAATTCACCATTCAGCCTCTGCTGGAAAACGCCATACGGTACGGCCTGGAAGAATCCTCAGAAACCTGCTATATTTCCATTGTCTGCAGGGAAGTCCTGGGGCTGCTGATCATCCGGATCACCAATACCGGATCTTCCTTTGAAGAAAATTGCATGGAGAAACTGCAGAGCGGCGAAATACAGCCTCACGGATTTGGTATCGGTATCCTGAATATCCACCGCAGGCTTCAGCTGACTTACGGAGAGCCCTACGGACTGCTGCTTTATAATATTGAAGATGAAGAAACCTATGAAGAATGTGCGGTAGCTGAGATCCGCATTCCCTGTAAAAAGAAGGAGTAAGAATATGTTAAAACTGCTGATTGTAGATGATGAAGAAATGATCTGCCAGGCTATTGCCAATATTATTGATTGGGAAAAATATGATATCCGGCTTATCGGCACCTGTACCGACGGAGTAGACGCCTATCATACCATTCTGGACGAGTGTCCGGATATTGTTATGACCGATATCCGGATGCCAGGCATTTCAGGACTGGAGCTGATTGAACGGATCAGCCGTACAGATCTTAATACCCAGTTTATCATCTTGTCCGGCTATGGAGAATTTGACTATGCAAAAAGAGCCATGAAATGCAGCGTTCGTCATTATCTGCTGAAGCCCTGCACGGAAGAGCAGATTATTGACTGTATCCAGGATGTAACCAGGGATTATTATCAGGCAGTCTCTGAGCGAGACAGTGAAAAAGGTCCAAACGGAGCTTTACTGAAAGATCTCCATAAAACACTGATCCAGAACATGATCCGGGAAGGCGTATCTTTAATCTCTCTGTCGGATTCTTTTTTTGAGTCCTACGAGCATTATCTGGATCTGACAAATGTCCCTTATCAGTTCTGCTGTGTCTATTACCTGGAAGAAAAAAATCTGGATCTCTGTCTGAAAGAATTCCATACTTTCCGCCAGGAAAGTATGCCGGATACAGAGGTTTACCTCATATATATCAAAAATATTCTTCTGTTTTTCTTTACTAACGGAGAATCCTCCTATGAGGAACTGGATGCTTATTTTCAGTCGGTATCCTTTCCCGGCGAGACCGTTTCCGTTGATTATCAGCGGCAGAAATACCCGGATCTGAAATCTCTGCTGACTATGCTGATCAAAAGAATAAAGCGCTATGACATCATGTATTTCATTGAAGACACCGGAAAAGTTCCCACCTTTAACTACGGACAGATCGTGGAAAAGATAAACCATCTTGTTCCTCTGCTCTCTGCCGGAAATTCCGAGGAACGTGAAAGCAGTCTGCGGGAGCTGAAAAGCATTCTGACCTCCGTCTCCAACAAGGATTTTCTCCTGCAGCTTGCAGATAATATTATTATTTCCCTGGGAACCCATCTGCCCTCCGGGATCCTTCCTGAGATCACAGATTTCCTTTACAACCTGCACAAAGAAGAAAATATGGCACAAATCCCGGTTCTGGTCCTGGACTATATCCAGAAAGTCATATCCGTTTCTTCTTTCAGTTCCCGGCAGTACAGCCCTTTTATTACGAAACTCATAGACTATATCCAGGAGCATTACAAGAACCCGGATCTGACCTTGAAATGGATCTCGGAAAACTATCTTTACATGAATGTCAGTTATGTCAGCCGCTGCTTTACAAAAGAAACTGGCGAAAAATTTTCCGGTTTTCTTATGAATCTCCGTGTTCAGAAAGCAAAGGAAATCTTGGCTTCCAGCGGAGGCGAAAAAATACAGGATGTTGCCGAGCTGGTTGGCTGCGGAAACACCCCGTATTATTTCAGTAAAATCTTTAAAAAGTGTACGGGGCTTACCCCCTCTGCCTACGTGAAGAAAAACTTCCGCCCCTGACGATCTTATAATAGCTTTTTGACGTCAGCAGATACATCAGCACATACACCAGTCCGAATCCCAGGAAGCATCCTCCGGTGATCCCGATAAGAAGCCACATATTGTGAAGACTGAAAAGCTGCAGCAGCCGGTAGATCATCGGAAAAGCAAAGGCTGTGTGGATCCCCGCCCAGATCAGAGGCATGAAAAACACCGTAAGGACCTGAGAATTGACGCTTTTCCGGATTTCCCTTTCGGTCATGCCTACCTTCTGGAGGATCTCAAATCTGCTCTGGTCTTCATAGCCTTCTGACACCTGCTTATAATACATGATCAGCACCATCCCCAGAAGGAACACGATGCCCAGCAGGATCCCCAGGAAGAACAGTCCTGCATACGTAGAATAAAAATCCATCCGCTCTACCCCTACACACTCTACAGTAGTTCCGGAAAAAGCAGGATCCTGTTCTCCCAGGCTCTGAAGTCCTGCGCTGATCTCCTGGGCAATAAGGCTCTGGGTCTCATCGCTGCAGTCCAGGTCTGTTCCATAGTAATTCCAGAATTCAAACTCTTCCTCGGCCTTAGGATAACTCTGATACATTTCCTCCACCACACTTACATCCGATACAAAGAGATAGGTGGTAGGGATGATCTGCATGGCGTCTACGCCGTTATCTACAAATTCTACCTGATCCTTGATCTTCCAGGTACCCATTCCTTCCAGGATCAGTTCCTGATAATTTTCCTGCCAGTCTGTCTTTGTATTGCATACCAGGACCTCCTGTCTGTCCAGGTTCTCATCTGTTCCCATGATCCGGTTATAGTCTTCCACAGGTACTACCATGATCTGGCGGACATTTTCATACTCTGTATAAGAAAACTCCCCACTATTTGCGTAGTCCAGGATCATCCTGTTTCCTTCTGCCATGCCGGACATCACCAGCTGCCGGTAGTGAAGGACATTTTCTTCCCGGACACCGTATTTTTCCAAAGCACCCTCTACAATCTGGTTCACCTGGCTTACAACCCCATCTTCCAGAGACGGCGTATTTACCACCAGATTTCTGGGATATCTGGAGCGAAGACTGTCCTCGGTTCCCAGGAACAGACTGACAGTGCCGGACACCATAACCAGAACCATAGTAGACAGAATACAGATGGATGCCAGGCCGGCGCCGTTCCTCTTCATACGGAACATCATGGAAGACAGCGATACAAAATGGTTTGTCTTATAGTAATATTTTTTGTTCTTTTTCAATACTTTACATAAAGTAACAGAACCAGCCATAAAAAGCAGATAGGTAGCTCCGATCACCATAAGCACCGCCACAAAGAAAAGCCAAATAATGGTAACAGGTTCTTTAACCGTTACAGCCATGCCGTAAGCTGCTCCCAGAAGCACCGCCCCCAGGATTGCCGACAGCCAGTTGGCTCTTGGAGGCCGTTCTCCCAGGCTTTCACTTTTCAGCAGATCCAGAGGTCTGGTCCGGAATATCTGCAGGATCCTATAGGCCAGAAGCAGGAGAAAGATCACTCCATATGTTTTGAGGGTACGGATCAGAATATCAGAGTTTATGGAAAAGGAAAAATCTGCCTTCCCGCCCAGCAGATAGATCATGGCAAGCTGCCCCAGCTTGGAAAAGAGAATTCCTCCCAGAATTCCCCCTCCCAGAGAAATCCCTGCAGTCATAAGGTTTTCCCAGATCAGTACTACTGCGATGTTTTTTCGGTCCATGCCAAGGACATGGTACAGCCCCAGCTCTTTTTTTCTCCTCTTCATGAGGAAGGAGTTGGTATAAAAAAGAAAGATCACGGAAAAAATGCCCATGACCCCTGTTCCCAGAGACAGAATGATCTGCATCTGCGCTCCTCCCTCCATTTCCCGGATCACAGGATCGCTGGAGAGGAAGCCGATAAGGTAATAGACCATGACTACAAAAATACAGGCCGCCAGATAGGGGAAATAGATTTTCCCGTTTTTTCGGATTCCCTGCCAGGCCAGTCTTGGATAAAGTCTCTTTTTCACAGCTTTTCACCTCCCGCCAGGGCAGTGAGCGTATTGGATATTTTCTCATACATTTCCTGATTGGTGCTGTTTCCCCGGTAAAGCTGATGAAAAACCTCCCCGTCCTTGATAAAGAGAACTCTCCCTGCCCGGCTGGCAGCTTTAACAGAATGGGTCACCATAAGAATGGTATGGCCTTCGGCATGTATGGCAGAGAACAGGTCCAAAAGTTCCTCTGTAGATCGGGAGTCCAGGGCTCCTGTAGGCTCATCCGCCAGGATCAGCCGGGGGTTGGTAATAAGGGCTCTGGCCACTGCCGCCCGCTGTTTCTGTCCGCCGGAGATTTCATAGGGATATTTCTCCAGTATGTCTGCAATTCCCAGCTTCCGGGCTACAGGAAGGATCTTTGCTTCCATTTCCCGGTAGTGTTTTCCTTCCAGTACCAGAGGCAGATAAATATTGTCCCGGACAGAAAAGGTATCCAGAAGGTTAAAATCCTGGAATACAAATCCCAGATTATCTCTCCGGAAACCGGACAGCTCCTTATCCTTCAGCTTGGTAATATCCCGTCCGTCCAGGAGCACGGTACCGTAACTGGGCCGGTCCAGAGCCGCCAGGATATTCAGCAGAGTCGTCTTTCCGGAACCGGATTCGCCCATCACTGCTGCGTATTCTCCGTTTTCCACAGTAAAATTTACGTTTTTTAACGCCCGCACCTGACTGCCGCCGAAACGGGTGGTATAGGTTTTTTTTAGATTTATCACTTCTAATATCGCCATGTTGTTTCCTCCTTGTTTTTTACAAGGCCATTATAGCAATTAAGGGAAATGTGCCGCCATCGATTCAGCTTACATTTCCCTGTTATGGCCTTACATTTTTGTAAGACGCCTCTTAAGATCTATATAAATTGCAGTGCCCTCTCCCACAGAGGAAGAGGCCCAGATCCGGTACCCCAGATTGCTGCAGATCCGGCGGCAGAGATACAGGCCAAGGCCGCTGGCTTTTTTGTCGCTTCTGCCGTTATAGCCGGTATAGCCCTTTTCAAAGATCCTGGGAATATCCTCCGGGGCAATGCCGATACCGTTATCACGGATACAAAGAATCTGTTCTTTTTCTCTTTCTATAGAAACTTTTCCCTGGGACCTGGTATATTTTAAACTGTTTGAAAGTACCTGTTCAATAACAAAAAGAAGCCATTTCTCATCGGTAACTACCTTCCAGTCCATTGGCTCATATTCCAGCCGGATCTTCTTCTGGATAAAAGAAGAGGAAAACTTCCGCACTGCCTGGCGGAGGATCTGATCCATCTCACACTCTTCAAAAACGTAATCTGTTGTCTCAGAATCCAGCCGGAGATAGCACATGGCCATATCCACATACTGATCGATCCGGACTACCTCTCCCCGTACTTCTCTGGCCAGGGTACTGTCTTCATTTTCCAGGCTCAGCTTTAATGCGGCAATAGGGGTTTTCACCTGGTGGGCCCACATGGTATAGTAATCGCTCATATCCTGGTACCGGCGGTTTTGCCTGTCCTGGGTATCTTTCTCCTTTTCCCAAAGTCTGGCGATCAGATCCTGATAATCCTGTTCCAGAAGGCCTTCCGGTACCGGCAGGAGTTCTGCACCGGTTATCTCCTGCTGCTCTCCCACCTGTATCAGTTCCCGGTGCTTTTTCCGGAATCTCAGGTAATCCGGCACTGCCAGGACCAGACCAAAAAACAAACAGAGCACTGCCCCGTAAGCCCAGGCTGCCGGCGGCAGCCTGTAGAAAAACAAAAGGACAAAAAACACTGCCATAGCTATAAAATAAAAGGCCGCAGTTCTTTTGTGCTGTTTTATATATGCAGTCAAAACTTTCATACCGCTCTCCTTATCCGATCAGATACCCCATGCCAATTTTGGTGGTAATAAAATCTGTCAGGCCTGCCTTCTCCAGCTTTTTCCGCAGACGGTTTACATTCACGCTTAAAGTATTTTCATCTACAAAACTGTCGCTTTCCCAGAGTTTCTCCATAAGCCGCTCCCGGCTGATGAGCTTTCCCTTGTTTTCCAGAAGGGTCTGAAGGATCCGGTACTCGTTTTTTGTCAGATCGATCTTTTCCCCTTCATAGGATAGAGAAGCGTCTGCCATATTTAAAACAGCGCCTTTATGTTCCAGAAAAGCCTGCTCTCCTCCGTAGTCATAAGTTCTCCTCAGCACAGCCTGGATCTTGGCGGTCATCACCATCTGGTCAAAAGGCTTGGCAATAAAGTCATCCCCGCCCATCTGCATGGCCATAACAATATTCATGTTATCTGAGGCGGAAGAGATAAAGATCACCGGCACCCGGGAAATCTTCCGGATCTCCTGGCACCAGTAATAGCCATTGTAAAAAGGCAGAGAAATATCCAGCAGGACCAGATGAGGGTGATAGTCAGAAAATTCCTCCATGATCTTTTCAAAATCTGAGGCACACCGGGCTTCCAGGTTCCAGGACTCCATCTGCTTCTGGATCCCCCGGGCGATCCCCGGATCATCTTCTATGATAAATATACGGTACATATGATTAGCCCCTTTTAATTTTTATCCAGATCCACGGTTATCTCATAATAGTCACAGGGATGAGCCTCCAGACCTGTGACCCCTTCTCCTGAAACAATAGACATCCGCAGATGGGAAGCAAAGATAAAAGCATTGTCGTCCAGAATCGTCTGAGTCATTTCCACAGCCAGAGAAGCTCTCTCTTCTGCGTCAAAAGTAGTGCTCATCTGGGCTTCCAGCTCTTCCAGTCTGTCACTGTGATATCCCCCTCTGTTGTGGGTGGAAGAATCCAGGCAGTGGGTGGTAAAGAAGTATTCCGGATCTCCTGTAGGTGCGCAGACAAAGGCGCTGGCGTAGATGTCCCACTCGCCGGTTTCAATAACATCCAGATGATTTGCCGTACTGTTTACTTCAACGTCAATGCCAATCTCTCCCAGAGTTGCCTGAACGCTTTCTGCCAGAAGGGGCAGTTCCTGACGGCTGGGATAAGTAAGCCAGCGAATAGTCAGGTTCTCTCCGTCCTTGTCCACATAACCGTCTCCGTCCGTATCTGTCCATCCTGCTTCCGCCAGAAGTTCTTTAGCCCTGTCCGGATCATATTCCGGTGCGGTAACTGCATCGTCCCCAAAAGTAAAGTTTGACGGGAAAGGGCCTACAGCGGCGGAACCGTTGCCTTCCATCAGTACCTCTGTAAAGCTTTCTTTGTCAATGCCGCAGGCAATGGCTTCTCTTACTCTTTCGTCCTGGAGAGCCTCTGTGGCATAATTCATCTGTGCAAAGAAAGATCTGGAGGTTTCTACAGAAGAAATCGTATAGGGCTCTTCTGAGAACAGGGACAAACTGGAGTAAGGAAGACCGTAAGCCGCATCCAGCTCTCCTGACTGAAGAGCCATAGTAAGGGTATCTCCATCACTGATGGTCTGTACATATATGGTGTCCAGATTCGGCATCCCATCCCAGTAATTTTCATTTTTTACCAAAGTCAGTCCCTGATCTGTAACCACTTCTGTGGCAATATATGGACCGGTGCCCACTACGTTTCCGTCATCAGTAATGCCGGCTTCCATATCAATAATGCAGCCGTAGGGATCGGCCAGATAATTCATCAGGGCCGGTACCGGCTCCGTAGTCCTGATAGTCAGAGTCATCCCGTCTGCTGTGATCTCCTGGATCTTCAGATTCCCTTTAGCTCTCTCATGAACCTCCACCAGATGCTCCAGGCATTCCTTCACGGCCTGGGCATCCAGTTCCCTGCCGCTGGTGAAGGTTACCCCGTCTCTCAGGGTAATCCTCCAGGTATTTTCATCTACATTCTCATATTCTGTGGCCAGCCAGGGCTCCAGCTCCATGGTATCGGAATAGCGGAATAAGGTTTCCCCTATGCCATAGCGGATACAGGCCCAGCCTGAATATCCGTTGTGAGGGTTCACATCAGACTCGTCATTTTCCGCATTAAAAGTGGTGTCTCCGTAATAAAAAACTTTTTCTCCTGAAGAGGACTCAGACTGTGATCTATCCTGGCTGTCCTCCTCCCCGGAAGAACCGCAGCCTGCCAGCAGTCCGGCGCTCATAGTCAGCGCCAGAACAGCACCCCACGCCTTTTTCCATATGTTTTTTGGTTTCATTTTTTCTCCTTTCCTGATAATCCTTCCGCTAATTTTTGCAAAACTTTGGACTTTAAAATACAGAATCTATAAGGCTCTTTGTATATTCTTCCCGGGGATGCCGTATCACCTCATCTGTCATACCCGTTTCTATAATACTGCCTTTATACATCACCAGGACTCTCTGGCAGAGCTTCTGCACCAGAGCCAGGTCATGACAGATCAGAAGGATAGACAGTCCTCTATCTCTCTGAAGTCTGCTGAGCAGATCCATAATCTGGGCCTGTATGGTAACGTCCAAAGCGCTGGTAGCCTCATCACAGATCAGAATCCTGGGATCTACAGCCAGAGCTCTGGCTATGGCCGCTCTCTGACACTGCCCGCCGCTTACCTCATGGGGATATCTGGAAACAAAACTTTTGTCCAGTTCTGCCAGTTCCAGAAGCTCATACATCCTTTTTCTGGCGTCTTTCCGTTTCATGCCGTGATTGCGCATGCTCTCCATGATCCCGTCTCCCAAAGTACAGCGGGGATCAAAGGAATCCTGGGGAATCTGGAAAATCATCTGCATCTTTGTATACAGCTCTTTTTTCTTTTTCCCTTTCTGTCCCAGGATTTCCTCTCCGTCCAGACGGATACTGCCGCTGTCCGGCTCCAAAAGCCGGGTGATCATCTTTGCTGTAGTACTTTTTCCGCATCCGCTTTCTCCTACAAGCCCCAGACATTCGCCTCTGTTCAGAGTAAAGCTGATCTCATTTACTGCTGTAAAGGGCGTTTTATTCTTATAAAATGTTTTTTTCAGATTTGTTACTTCCAATATTTTTTCCATAGCTTTATCCTCTGTCCAGCCGGGGAACCGCACCGATAAGCTTCCTGGTATAGGGTTCCCGGGGATGGCGGATCACATCTTCTTTCCTGCCGTATTCTACCAGCTTTCCCTGATACATGACAGCCACTTTATCCGCCATATATTCTACAACGCCGATGTTATGGGTAACAATGGCAATGGCTGTCCCATAGAGCTCCCGCATTTTCATCATCTCTTTCACCACCTGGACCTGGACAGTAACGTCCAGGGCACTGGTAGGCTCATCGGCCAACAGAAGCCGGGGATTTGGCACCATGGCCATCATAATCCCCACTCTCTGATTCATTCCTCCTGACAGTTCAAAGGGATAACTTTTCAGGATTCTTTCTCCGTCTGTAAGACGCATAGTCTCAAATAATTTCAGGGCCCTTTCTTTAATCTCTTTACGGCTGATCTTTTCATGTTCCAGAACACTTTCATAAAGCTGGTCGTCAATGGTCCGGATCGGGCACATGGAGGCCCCTGTGTTCTGAAAAATCATGCCCATTTCAGGTCCCCGGAGCTTTCGGAGTTCATTTTCTCTGCTGTCGGTGACATTCTGTCCTTTATAGTAAATATCGCCTCTGGTCACGGCTCCGGAGTTTTCCAGCAGCCCCATAGCCGCCTTGAGCACCGTGCTTTTTCCGCTGCCGGATTCTCCTACTATTCCAAGGATCTCTCCTGGTGCCATCTGAAGAGACAGATCCTGGACTACCGGCTTTCCTCCGTAACTGATGTCTACATGCTGCATATCTAATAATGGCTGTGTCATGATCTGTTCCTCCTGCTCTGTCTGGGATCTAATATATCCCTTACGGTATCTCCCAGAAGGTTAAAGACCATAACCGTAAGAAAAATAGTGCAGCCGGGAGCCAGGATCACCCATGGAGACGTCTGGAGCATACTTCTTCCATTGCTCATCATGGAACCCCACTCTGCAGTAGGCGGCGTAGCTCCCAGACCCAGAAACGACAGTCCGGCGATTTCCATCATCATGGTCCCGATATCCAGAACCGCCGTTACGATCACCGGACCGGCGATATTGGGGACAATATGTTTTAAGATGATCTTCCCTGTCCCGGAACCTGCCAGCCGGGCCGCCGAAATATAGGGCGCATTCTTTATAGTCAGCACCTGACTTCTGGCAATCCTTGCATATTTTGGCCAGGATATAAAGGCCAGGGCTGCTACGGCGTTCATGATGCCTCCGCTCATGACACTGGCTGCGGCAATGGCAAAGACCATTCCCGGAAAGGCCAGGAAAATATCTGAGAGACGCATGAGAAAGGAATCCAGCTTTCCCTGGCAGTAGCCGCAGAGAATCCCCACGATGCTTCCTGCAACTGTGATGATCACCACCAGAAGCACCGCTGAAGAAATAGAGGATCTGGCTCCCATGATCACCCTGGAGAGCATATCTCTTCCGTACCGGTCTGTCCCCAGCAGATATTCCCTGCATGGAGCCAGAAGGGCATTGCCAAGGTCCTGTTCATAAGGATCATAGGGCGTTATATAAGGCGCAAAGACTGCCACCAGAATGAGCAGAAGAGTCAATGCGCCGTAAACGGCCAGTTTTATCTTTGTATAGTCTTTTTTTATTTTCTGTTTTCTTACAGTAATCTTCTTTTCTTCCACTATGCTTCCTCCTGTCCCAGACGGATCCTTGGATCAAGATAATGATAGATCAGATCTGTGATCAGATTCACTACCACATAAATGACCGCCATCCAGATCACGTAGGCCTGTATGATGGGATAATCCCTCATGGTGATGGCGTCTACCGCCATTTTCCCCACCCCGTCCCACATAAAGATGGATTCTACAATGGCCGTTCCTCCCAGAAGGGATCCGATGGACAGGGCCAGCAGGGTAACGATAGTGAGCATGGAGGCTTTCAGCACACTGAAAGTCAATATCTTATTCTCACGGATCCCCCGTGCTCTGGCGCCCTGCACATAGTCCTTGTTCAATTCTTCCAGAACCGTGGCTCTTACCTGCCGGGTATATTTGGAGGACATGGCTATGGCAAGAGTCAGGGTTGGAAGGATAATGCTTTTCCATCCGCTGTTATTTCCCATTACAGGAAGGAGCTTCAACTTCAGGGAAAAGAAATAGATCAGCAGCAGAGACACAAAAAAGTTCGGCAGGGAATTCCCGATGAAACTCAAAAACCGTATCAGATAATCCAGAAATTTATTTTGTTTTACTGCTGACAGGATTCCCAGAGGTATAGAGATTAATACGGTCAGAAAGATGGACGTGACCGTCAGGTAGATCGTCGCCGGAAGTTTTGATATAAATGTGTCGAATACATCTTTCCCGGATACAAAAGATTCTCCCATATCTCCTCTCAGTACATTACCCAGCCAGATAACATACTGCTGAGCCAGAGGCTTGTCCAGGCCCATCTCCTGGCGGAGCTGATCTTTTTCTTCTTCTGACATGACCACGCCCTGATTGCTTTCCATGGTATCGATCACGTCTGTAGTACCTATATTCGTCAGAATGAAGGACAGCAGGGTAATGCCCAGGAGAATCGGGATTAATTGTATAAATCGTCTTATTGCGTATTTTTTCATTCTTTACCACCCTTATCAGCTTTGTAAATTCACTTTTTAAAGTATAAAACCTTCAAAAAATTCTCACAAGCCCCATGGGGGGTTGTTTTTTATTTAAGAGGGGGCCTGCCCACTTTGTTCTCCCTTTTCCTCTTCCAGAGGTATGAGCCTGGTACATACCCGGTCCAGCAGTTCCGAATCGTGGCTGACTACGATCAGTCCGATTTTCCGCTTCTCTGCCTCTTTCAGCAAAAAGTGCCATATCTGACTCTGGGTGATCAGGTCCAGCATAGTCGTGATCTCATCCGCCAGCAAAAATCTGGTCCTCTTTCCCAGGGCCCTGGCAATACTGAACCGCTGCAGCTCTCCCCCGGACAATTCTGCAGGGAAACGATTCATCCAGTCTTCTTCTATCCCAAGTTCCCGAAGGATTCTTTCTTCTATCTGATCTCCCTCCCGGATGGCTTCTTTGACCCGCAGTCTGGGATTCAGGGCAAACTCCGGCTGCTGCCAGATCATCTGCACCGGACAGTAGCCTCCATAGGAGGATATAGGCTTTCCGTCCAGAAGGATTTCCCCCTGATCCGGCTCCAGGTATCCGGAAAGAAGCTTGCACAAAGTGGTTTTCCCATATCCGCTTGGTGCGGCCAGCCCTACCCGCTCTGTGTTTTCTACAGTCAGGCTGAAGTCCTTCAGGATTTTTTTCCCTTTCTTTGTATATTGATAAGAAAGATTCTTGACTTCCAGTTTCATCTTATTTCCACCTTTCCGCCTGGATTTTATTGGGCATACAGACAGCGGACCTTTCCGCCTCTTACTTCCCGGTAGGGGATTTCTCCTCTGCAGGCCTTCTGGCACTGGCTGCATCTGGGGCTGAAGATACACCCTTTGGGAAGGTTTTTCACATAAGGCTGGCTTCCTTCAATATATTGAAATCCATGCCTGGGCATAGCCCTCCATAAGGCTTTCGTATAGGGGTGCCGAAGGTTCTCTTCTCTCTGGAAGTCTTCTGCCCTGGCCTCCTCAATAGTGGTTCCCCCGTAAAATACCGCAATCCGGTCCACGGTCTCCAGAGCCAGTTCCAGATCATGGGTGATCACCAGAACGGCAGCGCCCATGTCCGCCAGATTTCGGAAATGTTCCATGGCACGTTTTTCTGTTTTCTTATCCAGACCCGGAGTAGGTTCGTCAGCGATGACCAGTCTGGGTTCTTCCATCACTGCCGTAGAGATCAGCACTCTCCGGTTCATCCCTCCGGACAGCTCAAAAGGATAAAGCTCCTCTGTCTTTTCTTCCAGATCGTAACGTCTGAAAATAGCTTTCAGCTTCTCTTGGGACGCCGGATCTTTTTTCCCTTTCCGTATCTGAGGTCCGATCTTCATCAGGGGATTCAGGGAAGAAATGCTCTGGGGTACCATAACGATTTCCTTTCCTCTGAGTTTTTCTATCCTTTCTTTGGTAAGTTTCTCTCCCAGATACTGGATATCTCCTCCCATACGGGCGTTATAGGGCAGAACTCCCATTACCCCATGGGCCAGGAGACTTTTCCCGGATCCGCTGGAGCCTACCACCGCTACCACTTCTCCTCTTCGGACTTCTACGTCCAGGTTCCGGATGACCGGGAGTTCTGTCTGATGCATTCCTCTGTCATACTGGGTAAAAACAATATTCATATGTTCGATTTTCAGGACTGTCTCTTTTTCCATGCTTTTCTCCTCCTGGCTTCTTTACTGATGGATACTTCCGGGATCCAGCATTTTCCTCAGGCTCTCTCCCAGGATATAGAATAGTACCACGGTAAATACCAGCAAAAGCCCGGGAAATAAAGCCAGCCACCATTTTCCTGTGATCAGGTACTGCATGGCCTCTGAAAGTACGATACCAATGGCCGGCTGCTCCGTAGACAGGCCGAATCCCAGAAAAGTAATGCTGGACTCATGAAGGATCGCATGGGGAAACATCAGTGCCAGGCCTACGATAAACTGAGGCACAAGATGAGGCAGCATATGTTTCCTGGCAATATACCAGCTGCTCTTCCCCAGTTTGCGGGAAATCTGGATATAAGGGCTCTCCCTGAGCTGGATCACTTCCGCCCGTATCAGTCTGGCCAGGGAAGGCCTTTCAGCGTCCTTGCCAGCATATCCCTTCCCAGCCAGTCGGTGCCGAAAATATATTCCAGGCAGGGGGCTATATTCTTCCTGGAAAAATCTGTCACCCTGGCTTCTTCTGTGCTCATGCTTCCCCATATGCAGATTACTGCCAGAAAAACAACAGAAAAGCCCAGTCCTATCAGAATTCTCTGTCTCCGGTTCCACATCTTCATTTTACCTTACCCCCTCTCCGGATCCTGGGATCAATAAGTCCGTAAAGTATATTGGCCGCCAGGTTTCCTCCAAAGACAAAAAGGGCGCTGACAATGGTAATCGCCATCAGCAGAGGCATATCGCTCCCAAGGCCGGCAGCTACCGCCGCCTGTCCCAGACCCGGATAGGAAAATACCTGTTCCACAAGCACAGAGCCTCCGAATATCTCACTGATGGAGGCAAACTGGAGGGTAATGGCAGGCAGGAGCACGTTCCGGAACCCGTAATATTTAAACAGGCGCCATCCTTTCTCCCCCCGCATCCTGGCAAACAAAACATAATCGCTTTCCATGATATCCGCCATTTTTCCCCGGGTGTGCAGGGCGATGTTGGAGACACCTGTAATGCTTAAGGTCAGCGCCGGGAGTATGGCATGATAGATCCGGTCTGCCAGGGTCACTCCGCTGGCTTCCACTCCGATAGGCACGCTGAGGCCAATGGGAAACAGCCGAAGCCATACTCCGAAAACAAGCAGGAGCAGCAGCGCCAGCCAGAATGCCGGCGTACTGGAAATCACCAGACAGTATCCCTGGATTGCTTTATCTATCAGTTTCCCCCGGTTCATACCTGCCACTACACCCAGAAAAAGGCCCAGGATCCCGGAAATCACCCAGGGTATGGTAAATATTATAAAGTTCCATAGGCGTATGGGCTCCCCAGCCCCACATAAGAGGCTCTGATTCTGCCCGGTCATAAGCCACATCCCAGCCTGCTCCTTCGGTGGTCACTTCAATTCCCAGTTCTCGGAGCTGATTGGCCGTATCTTCCGCCAAAGCCTGGCGTACAGAATCTCCATTGCTGAACATCAGAGTGAATTCCGCCCTTACTCCATCCTTCTTGCGGATTCCGTCAGTACCTTTCTTCCAGCCGGCGTCCTCTAAGATCTTCTTTGCTTCTTCCGGGTCATATTCTACTTCGCTTTCCGGATTATACCAGGGCATCTTGTCGCATACACTATAGGCAGCGGTTCCATAGCCGTTTAATACATTGTCTATCATCTCCTGGCGGTCAATGCCGATATTGATGGCTCTTCTTACATTTACATCTGAGGTAAATTCATTTCCATAGGTAACGCCGTCTTTTTCCTGAGGCGTACTGCATGGCAGGTTAAAACCTCTGTTATCTACGGTCTGCACACTGAAAAGCTCATATCCCTCCACGCTCTGGTCGCTGTAAGAAGCCGCCGTATGGGCTACGTCTACCTCTCCGGCCATAGCCGCAGCCAGGGCTGCGTCTTCCTCCATAAAGAGAACTGTCAGCTTTTTGATCTTCGGTTCCTCTCCGTAATAATCTGGATTTTCCTCAAAAATCACCTGCTGTCCTTTGTCCCACTGCTTCATGATGTAACGGCCAGAACCTATGGGGTTCTGTCCATAATTTTCATCATAGGCATGTTCCGGAACGATTCCTACGATAGCCATGGTATAAGGCCAGATGGAATAGGGCCTGGTCATATGGAACTCTACTGTAGTATCGTCTACGGCCACAGCTTCTTCCAGCATGGTAAAGTCATTTACTGAACTTTTTTCTTTACAGTTATTGTAAGTAAAGGCTACATCCCGGGCGGTAAGGGGCTCCCCGTCTGTAAATTTTACATCGTCCCGGATGGTCACTGTCCAGGTCATACCATCTTCGCTGACACTGTAATCTGTGGCCAGATCCTTATCCATCTGCAGATCCTGGGTAGTAACCGTCAGCGTACTCTGGATCAGAGGTTCGTGAACGTGTTCTCCGGCCCCCCCAGCCAAAAGCCGGGTCAAAGCCGGATTCCGGTTCTGAAGTTGCGGGCATAGTAACCACTACTTCTTCCTTCTGTGTATTCTCCTCTGCTGCACCTCCGGCTGTTTCTTCCTGTGCAGATGTCTCCCTTCCAGCATCTGATTCAGCCCCCTGACTGCAGCCTGACAAAAGTCCGACGCTTACAGCAAGGGTGCATAAAGCAGCAATGAGTTTCTTTTTCATACATTTTCTCCTCGCTTTCTTAAGTATGGAAGGAGTATAGCATCTGCTTTTTTTCGCCACAAGCCCAGGCAGGGGTTCCGTTTTTCAGTTTTTTGTGTCTGTCCGGTCCTGCCTGCAGATCCCTGAAATCCCGGCTTTTTTCTCTATTCTCTTTTCTTTCAGTCAAAAAAAATACGGGGAGATAACCCCATCCCCCCGTTAAGATGCTCAGTTTTTTCATTTATGCCTTTACTGCAAAAAGGGCAAACAGCGCATCCGGATTATAAAATTCATCTTTTACTGTATAGATTTTCCTGCTGACACCGAAATCTACAGACAACTGCTCCACCCCCAGGTTTCCCAGGGTCTCCACATCCCAGGCAGGACGGACACGGCTGCTGATAGGAAGCTGGCGCTTAATCTCCTCACATTCTGCCATCATATCCAGTCCCAGTTTATTGTGGGTATGGTTTTTGGGAAGTTTAGAAGTATCTGCAAAATTTACCGCCCCGTAGTTAGCGTCAAAGTTCAGCAGGATCCCGCCTTTTTTCAGCACCCGCAGCCAGTCTTTGTAAGCCCTGGCCGTATCCGGCAAAGTCCAGGTAAGGTTTCTGGATATCACAACGTCAAAAGTCTCGTCCTCAAAGTCGAGACTTTCCCCGTCCATGATCAGAAACTGACAGCCGGCATTTTCTTCTTCCGCCAGTTCTCTGGCATAGCGGATCATATCCGGAGTCAGGTCTGTTCCTGTAACCTCGTGTCCCATTTTCGACAAAAGAATCGTAAAGAATCCTGTGCCGCAGCCTACGTCCAGAATCCGCAGATTCCCCTGGGGAAGATACTTTTCAATCTCTTCCTGCCATCTTTCGGCAATGGGATCATGGAGCTCCGCCTTCCTCTGTTCCTTAAAGCCGCTGCTGCGTTTTGTCCAATAGTTGGTGATCCGCTCTTTCCGGTTATCCTTCTCCCGGGAAATCTTTCCATAGGCGATCATTGGGCCGGATTCTTCTACCTGAAGACTTCCTGTCTGGTAGAGGATCACCCCATCGTTTTCTCCATAAGCCACTTCCAGAATATGGCCCTGATAATCCTTGACCATTCCCAGGACCTCGCCTGCCCGGATCATATCTCCCGGCATTTTGTTTGGATACCACAGGCCGTTCTGGGAAGCAGACTGGTAAATAATGTCCCTTACTTCCAGAGGATAATAGATCCTATAGTCTTTCTGTCCCAGATAAACCCCCAGATGGCAGAGGATATTCCGCACGTCCCTCCGTGTAGAATGGGATTCCTCTCTGGTCCAGGCTCCCATGCCTCCTCTTTCAATGAGAATACTGGGGATCCCGTAGGCGTAAGCCGCATAGTTATAACAGCCTCCCTTGGCCACTGTAGAGCAGACCATGTAGGGTACGTCCACCTGCTGGGCCATCTCCCTGGAGATTTTTACCGTCTCTTCTGAAGCCTGTCCTGCATAATACACATAGGGGGCAAGCTGTTCATAGCTGTCTCCGCTGTGAAGGTCAATATAATAATCTGCTATAGGAAAAAGTTCCTTTTCGATTCCCCAGGCCAGCCGCTCCATCTGGGTTCCCTCCCTGTTTCCAGGGAATACCCGGTTGAGATTCTTCCCGTCCTCATATCCGAAACTGCCGCTTCTGTTTTCAAAAGCTTCCCGGTTGATAACCTTTACGATCACTACTGTTCCTGCAATTTTTTCTGTTTTCAGCCTGTCGGCCAGTTCTACAGCCGCCTGGATCCCTACATATTCTTCTGCATGGATCCCCGCAGTGATCAGTACCGTCTTTCCCGGCTCTTCTCCGTTTAAAATAGTAACAGGAAGCTGAAATTCTCCATCTGCCACAGACAGGAATCCACTGGCTTTTTCTCCTGGTCTTACACTGAAAGTTCCTAACTGAAAAATTCCGTTTTCGCTCATTTCTCCGTCCTTATCTCTGTTCTATCCTAAAGTAATACAAGTTTTTGGCAAGGGACTGTCCCCTCTTTTGTGTATAAAGGTTCAGACACTCCTCCTATACTGAGGGTTAGTTTATCAAAAAATTAACAGTCCTACAAGCCCGGCAGGGGGATATAAATTTCCGATCAATTATTTTTCTCTAATGGTAACGGAAAAGAAAAATATATAATTCGATATGAACATTGAAATCTTCTTAAGATACTTGTATAATAAAGAAAGATAGTACGCAAGATAATACGTAAGACTGTGGAGGTGTTTTTATGGGAGAATATAAGCCGCCTTTTACAATAACAAATGAAATACTGTCATATGTATCATCTATTTCTGAAAAAATAGGGCGCATAACAGCTACTAACAATCTGGAAGCAAAACCGCATTTGAGAAAGAATAATAAAATCAAATCGATTCATTCCTCTTTGAAGATCGAGGCCAGTTCTCTGACTTTGGGACAGGTCAGAGATGTAATCAACGGAAGGGCTGTACTGGGTGAGCAAAAAGAAATCCAAGAAGTAAAGAATGCCTATGCTGCGTATGAACGGCTTTCACAAATTGATCCCTATAATATTCGGCATTTGAAACAGTTCCACGGGATTATGACTAAGTACCTTGTAGAGGAGTCCGGTGATTTTCGTTCGGGCGAAGAAGGTGTTTTCAACGGCGATCAATGCATCTTCATGGCTCCTCCGGCACAGTTTGTTCCACAGCTTATGGAGAAATTGTTCTTCTGGATGAACGCTGCACGAAAGGATGTTCACCCATTGATTTTGAGCAGCGTATTTCACTATGAGTTTGTATTTATCCATCCATTTTCAGATGGTAATGGCAGAATGGCAAGGTTGTGGCACACGGCTATTCTTTCCAAATGGAAACCAATATTTGAATATATTCCCATTGAAAGCCAGGTTGAGAAGTTCCAGGACGAATACTACGAAGCCATTGCTAAGTGTCATGTTGCTGGAGAATCTACAATTTTTATCGAGTTTATGTTGTCTCAAATTGATGCGATTCTGGATGAAATTTCCGTGCAGATCAGTGAAGAAAACGAACATCTTTCAGAAGAGGTTAATAAGCTGCTTGAAGTCATGGAATATGATATTCCTTATAAAAGTAAAGCTCTTATGGAAAAGTTGGGGCTAAAATCCAGAGAGGGCTTCCGCAGAAATTATCTGCATCCTGCTATTGAATTAAATCTCATCAGGATGACAATTCCTGATAAGCCGAACAGCAGAAATCAAAGATATATAAAGATTTAAGTCATTGTCCATCGAGGATAAAAGGAGCTGTCACATTAATCAAAGTCGAGAATAGTTATACATATTCCTGACATATGACTAATACGGCAGCTCCTCTCCTAAAGTCTTATAAAATTTTCTTTTTAAATTTTACTGTTTTATGACTATCCAGCTAAACTGCATTGCCTCTTCTCGGCATATGCTGTTATTTTCTATAGATAATATCCTCTCTGCTTGGTCCGTTGGAGATCATGGTGATGGGGAATCCCAGCTTCTCCTCTACGAACTCAATATATTTCCGGCAGTTCTCCGGAAGATCTTCATATTTCTTAATGCCTCTGATATCGCATTTCCATCCCGGCAGGACTTCCAGTACCGGTTTTGCCTTTTCCAGAAGATGTGTTGTAGGGAATTCTGTAGTCACTTCCCCGTCAATTTCATATCCCACACATACAGGGATCTCGTCCAAGTATCCCAGTACGTCCAGTACCGTAAAGGCCACGTCTGTGGTTCCCTGGATACGGCAGCCATATTTAGAAGCCACACAGTCAAACCATCCCATTCTTCTGGGACGTCCGGTAGTTGCACCGTATTCTCCGCCGTCGCCGCCTCTGCGTCTCAGCTCATCTGCCTCTTCTCCGAAAATCTCAGATACGAAAGCTCCTGCTCCTACAGCACTGGAATATGCCTTGCATACAGTGATTACTTTTTTTATCTCATAGGGGGGAACTCCTGCTCCCACGGCGCCGTAAGCTGCCAGAGTAGAAGAAGAGGTTACCATTGGATAGATACCGTGGTCCGGATCTTTCAGAGAACCTAACTGTCCCTCTAAAAGGATTTCCTTACCCTCTTTCAGGGCGTTCCACAGATACAGAGAAACATCACATACGTAAGGCTCAATCATCTCTCTGTACTGACGCAGTTCTTCCATAATCTCGTCCGGATTCAGAGCAGGTTTGTGATATAAGTGCTCCAGTGTAACATTTTTCTTCTCGCAGACATTTTCTACTTTCTCCCGAAGCTCTGCCTCATCTTCAAAAAGTTCGCTGACCTGGAAGCCGATCTTTGCGTATTTATCTGAATAGAAAGGTGCGATTCCTGATTTTGTGGAGCCAAAAGAATGTTTTCCCAGACGTTCTTCCTCATATTCATCAAATTTAATATGATAGGACATCACCATCTGTGCCCTGTCAGACACCTTGATCTTTGGCATAGGAACGCCCTTCTCCACAATTGACTGAATCTCCTTAAACAGTACCGGGATATTCAACGCCACACCGTTTCCGATCACGCTGGTAGTATGGTCGTAAAACACACCGGAAGGAAGGGTATGAAGTGCGAATTTCCCGTAATTATTTACAATCGTATGACCTGCGTTGGCGCCACCCTGAAATCTGACAATGATGTCCGACTCCTGCGCAAGCATATCGGTAATCTTACCTTTTCCTTCGTCACCCCAGTTGGCCCCTACTACTGCTTTTACCATTTCTTAATTCCTCCTGCTTTCAAGACTTGATAAATCTTATCAATTACTACAGTATCATACTACATTTTCCGACAGAAATCAATAACTCGCTGCAAGCAGCCAGCTATTGATTCTTATATCTGGATTCTAAACTGCTGCTTCTGTTATTCCAACTCAGGGTATCCTGTATTTAAAAAATTATACATGGCTTTCCCCTTAATCCTGCTCTTCAAAATGTACTTCTTTTTTATACACTGCCCGTTCTTCCAGCAATTCCTGAAATCCCGGCTGGTCTGCCTGCCCCTTGAGCTCATCCATATATTCCACATAATCGCAGATATAAACAGTTACTGTAGAAATATCATGGCCATATATGGGGAGGGCTTCAGAGTTGCCCTCTGCCATCCGGATCATTTTGCCCTCTGCATCCAACAGAGCAGCGTAATAATCTGCCGGATCCGCTTCTCCTGTATAGAGTTCCTTTACCGAAATTTCAAAAGGTGTTACCATCACAGATTCCAGGCCGATCCCCTGTTCATTTGTCTCATTGATCTCTACAGTCTGTACCCTGGAATCGTCAGGGCTTACTTCTGTCTGAAACTCCCAGTTGCCTTCTACAAACCACTGCTCATGAGTATTCGGCCAGGTATCCCAGCCTTCTTCTTGGGCGGCAGTCTCAATCTCTTTCATTGCTTTCTCCCACTGCTCATCCGACATAGCTTCCAGTTCCTCCTGGGTATATCCTGTGTCAAGAGTATCCGGATTTTTCAAATCTCCTACCACCTGGCTGATCTTCAGGTCTACCTGGATATTTTCTCCTGCTTCTGCTCCTCTGCCTGGCAGATCCAAACGGACCACACCCTCATATGTGTAGTCATCCACATAGTCTCCTGTAGGATAGGCAAAAACATAGTCCGTCTCCGATTCAAAGCTGTACTCCGCCTGCCCTTCCAAAATCAATACAGGTCCTGTGCTTTCCTCTCGTGTCTCCTCAAAAGGTGTCTCCGACTCCATCACATAGGAAATGTACAACGCCTTTGGACTGCAGTAAGTTTCTGAAAGCGTCATTGTAATCCCGCTACTGCTGGCAGTAAGGGATCCCCCTGCTTCTCCTGCAGGCTTTACATAGTTTTCATAATCCCCTTTGTACTGAAGCTTTTCCGCCTGGGATTTAAAAATACTTCCCACAACAGGCAGATTCGATGCCCATACAGGATTTACCGCACATACTCCGAAAAACAACGCTCCGCAGGCTGCCACTGTTCCGCCTATGGCTGCTCCTGTTTTTAAAAAGTTTTTCTTCTTTACCGGCTCTGGTTTCTGTTCTATTTGTTCCAATATATCTTCAAATTTTCTGTGAAAAGCAGCGTCCGGATTTGGCCCACTCCATTTTTCCCGTTTCAGCATGTCACTTCCTCCTTATCTCCTAAAAGCTCTCTGAGTCTGGTTCTTGCCCTGTAAAGGCGGGTCTTCACTGTAGATTTTCTTGTTCCCGTGATCCTGGAAATTTCTTCAATAGAAAATCCATCAATATAAAACAGTGATACTGCTACTCTTTGTTCTCTTGGAAGAAGCAGGATTGCCTGATACAGCTCCGAATAAGAAGCCGCCTGCTCTGCCTCTTCCTGATCCATATACTCCTCATAAGCTACGATCTTCTTCTGATGTCTCTGAATCCTGTAACATTCATTCAGAAAGATCCGCACAAGCCAGCTTCTGAAATACCGCTCTTCTCTGAGAGAAGGCAGATTTTCGTAGGCCTTCAGAAGAGCTTCCTGGACTGCATCCGCCGTATCCGTCTCATTGCGCAGAACAGAAAGAGCTGTGTGATACAGCATTTCTTCCACCGCCCTTACTTCTTCTATAAACTCCTCTTTCTTCATGGTCTCTCCTCTGTTATCTTTTTCCTTCATACCCGGCCAGGTAATTTTCAAACAGTTTTCCTGTTTACATAGATTAGATGGATAAGTAAGGAAAAAGGTTCCCTGAAAATTTTATCTTTATAGATTTTTAACCTGGCCCGCAGCAGGCATGGAAAAGCGGTCCATCCTACAAGATAGACCGCTTTCATATTCTCTTTATAAAATTTTCTCTATCACCACTACAGAAGGGATTAATTTTTCCTGCTCCTGAATAAAATAAACAGCACGGCGCTGACTCCCATTAAAATGGGGTAATAAAGATAAGGCATGATCTCCACAGGAGATATAGCCGCCATTCCTGCTGCTGTAAGAAGCTGAGCACCGTAAGGAATAACACCCTGTCCTACTGAAGCAAAAATATCCAGAAGAGAGGCGCTGCGCTTAGGGGAAATATGAAATTCGTCGCTGATTTCCTTTGCAATAGGCCCTGCCATAACAATGGCTACTGTATTATTCGCTGTACAGCAGTCTACTAAAAACACCAGGACAGATATGCCGAATTCTCCTCCCCGGGCTCCGCTGATTTTGCTTTTGATCACATTTAAAATAAACTGAATACCTCCGTATTCCCGGACCAGAGCCACAATAGCCGCCACGATAATAGAGATTACGGTAATATCATACATGCTGGTAACGCCCTCTCCCATTTTCTGGAACAGTTCTCCAAAGGCAAAGGCTCCCGTAGCCACTCCTACAATGGCAGACAAAATAGTTCCTGCAATAAGGATCACAAACACATTGACTCCAATAAGAGCCCCGATAAGCACTACCAGATATGGGATTACCTTTATGATCTCATACTCATAGGAAGATTTATCCAGCACAAGATTTCCTGACTGGGCTCTCGCCACAAAGAAAAAGATTATAGCAGTAATAATTGCCGCCGGAAGGACAATGAGAAAGTTTTCTTTAAATTTATCCTTCATCTCACAGCCCTGGGTACGGACTGCCGCAATGGTGGTATCTGAAATCATAGACAGATTATCTCCGAACATGGCTCCGCAGACCACGGCTCCCAGGCAGAGAGGAGCTCCCAGACCTGTTTCCTGGGCAATTCCCACACCGATAGGGGCCATGGCCGTAATGGTCCCAACAGAGGTTCCCATAGACACGGAAATAAAGCAGCCGATAATAAACAGCCCCATTACCGCCACAGAAGGAGGCATCAGGGAAAGTCCCAGATTTACGGTACTCTCTACTCCTCCCGCTGCACTGATAGTTCCTGAAAAAGCACCTGCAGCCAGAAAAATCAGACACATGGTCACAATATTTTCTTCTCCGATACCTTTAGATATAATAGTCAGTTTATCTGCAAACCGCAGCCGCCGGTTCTGGCAGAAAGCTACGGTCAAGGCGATCAGGAATCCTACAATAGCAGGCATTGTATAGAAATCCCCGGACAAAATCCCTGCGCCTAAAAAGATTACCAGAAACACCCCGATGGGCAGCAGTGCCCGGGGATTCCCCTTGCTTTTATCTCTCATATTTCTCTCCTTTTCTGGAAGGAAAAAGGCCGCCCGAAAAGCCGGACAAGGAAATACCAGTTGCTTTCCTCTCCTGCTTTTCTTCAGGCAGCCTTATCCATTTTTCTTTATTTCATTGATGGTATTATTCAGTTATCCCGGTCACTGTTTTCCTGCTTATACATTAATCTCTGCTGTCATGCCAAGGACCTCTTTGTTAGCCTCAAGCACAGGATTTACCACGTTCTTCAGGAAAGCGTCTACCTGTACAGAAGCCCGTCCTGTATATTTTGCAGGATCCATGGTCTTCTCCAGGTCCTCCAAAGACATATTAAAAGCTGGATCAGCAGCGATCAGCTCCAGAAGATTATTCTCTTTTCCTTCTGCCTTTACATTTCTTGCTGCAACCATAGACAGCTCACGGATTTTTTCGTGAAGTTCCTGACGGTCCCCTCCTGCCTTTACAGCATCCATCATAATGTTCTCTGTAGCCATGAAAGGCAGCTCGCTTCTTAACCGTTTTTCAATAACCTTAGGATATACCACCAGTCCGTCCACTACGTTCAGGCACAGATCCAGGATACCGTCAACAGCCAGGAATCCTTCCGGAACAGAAAGACGTTTGTTGGCGGAATCGTCCAGGGTTCTCTCAAACCACTGGGTAGCAGAGGTGATCGCAGGATTTAATGCGTCTACCATTACAAATCTGGACAGAGAGGCAATACGCTCGCTGCGCATAGGATTTCTCTTATAAGCCATAGCAGAGGAACCGATCTGGCTCTTTTCAAAAGGCTCTTCCACTTCTTTCAGGTGCTGAAGAAGACGGATATCATTGGAGAATTTATGGGCGCTGGCAGCAATTCCTGCCAGAATATTCAGGACTCTGGTATCTACTTTTCTGGAATAAGTCTGTCCGGATACAGGATAGCAGGCTTTGAATCCCATTTTCTCAGCAATCATAGGATCGATCTTGTCAATAGTCTCCTGATCTCCGTCAAAAAGCTCCAGGAAGCTGGCCTGAGTTCCTGTAGTTCCTTTAGAGCCCAGAAGTTTCATAGTGCTGAGCACATAGTCCAGATCCTCTAAATCCATTAAAAATTCCTGCATCCACAAAGTAGCTCTTTTTCCAACTGTCGTAGGCTGTGCAGGCTGAAAATGAGTAAATGCCAGTGTAGGAAGGTCCTTATTTGCATCGGCAAATTTAGCCAGCTCGGCAATCACATTGAGCAGTTTTTTCCGAACCAGTTTTAATGCCTCTGTCATAACGATAATGTCTGTATTGTCTCCTACGTAGCAGCTTGTAGCGCCCAGATGAATGATTCCCTTCGCCTTGGGGCACTGTACGCCGTAAGCATATACATGAGACATTACGTCATGGCGCACTTCCTTTTCTCTGGCTTTGGCAACATCGTAATTAATGTCATCTGCATGGGCTTTCAGCTCATCGATCTGTTCCTGGGTAATGTTCAGTCCCAGCTCTTTCTCTGTCTCTGCCAGAGCGATCCACAGTCTTCTCCAGGTGCGGAATTTCATATCCGGAGAAAAAATATACTGCATTTCTTTGCTGGCATAACGCTCGGACAATGGACTTACATATCTGTCTGTACTCATACTATCTACCTCTCTGCTTTCTTTTTTCAAAACTTCTTGCATTATATATCATCATCGAAAAAAACACAACACTGTTATGAAGTGACTTTTGTCAAGAGGTAAATGCTGTATCTCACAAACTTT
>ERZ1643250.423-NODE-423-length-45523-cov-6.270784_pt1 | contig 45523 bp, 40 predicted proteins | sample MGYA00579262_ERZ1643250 | MGnify/ENA primary metagenome ERZ1643250 (study PRJEB29033, sample SAMEA4952265) | chicken gut metagenome | biome: Broiler Chicken; feature: Gastrointestinal Tract; material: Caecum | place: Ireland | collected 2018 | study: Broiler...
GTATAATATCCGTCTTCTCCTCCCTGGAGAACAAAGGTGTAAAATCCCAGAGCGTATCCTTTTCTGCAGCAGTCTAAGATCTGAGATTCACTGAGGCGGTATCGGCGGACCTTCTGGTTGCTTCTGCGGATTCCACAGTAATAGCAGTCGTTCCTGCAGTAATTACTAATCTCAATCAGCCCGCGTATGTAAATCTCTTTTCCGTAAATTTCTTCCCTGACCTTCCTGGCTGTTTCATACAGATACTGATTTCTTTCTTTGTTCCGGTTCAGATAGAGCCAGAGAAGCTCTTCTGCTTCCAGATTATGGTTTTTAGCCAGCTTGTCTGCCAGCATCTTCCAGTTTTTTTCCATACAATTTTATTCCGGCATCTTAGAATATACGGTCTTAATGGAAATTCCCTTCAGCATTCCTATTTTTCCGGACAGACTGCTTATGACTTCATTTGGCGCGTCCAGAACAACGCTGATTACTGAAATGTTTCTGGAACGGTAGGGTACGCCCATTCTTCCCACTACATATTCTCCATACTGATGGAGAAGGGCATTCAGCTCTCCTACTGACTCCTTGTCTTCCACAATAATTCCCATAACCGCGATTCTTGTTTCCACCCGCATTCCTCCTTTAATCATTTTCTGCGCGGTACGCTTTTTTATATCGCAGGATATAAAAAGCGCCCGTATCCAAAACGGGCGCAATACGACTCTTCAATCTTGTTTACGGCCCTTTCCCCTCAGACGAATCTTTGGGGTATGGATGAAATAAGCATACCATTTTTGAACAAAAATAACAATACTTCTAAAAAAATAAGTATATGGTTGTGCTTTTTTTCTAAAGCCGTTATAATATTTCTGTATTTATCTGTATAAATTAAAAAAGAACGATTTTTATACAGTAGGAGGGAGATTTTATTCTATGAAATTTTTTAAAAGTTTGCCATTCAAACTGTTGGTTGGCGTTGTTCTGGGCATCCTGATAGGTCTTGCTTTAAACGCCACCGACGGCTCCGGGGTAACTGCCGGAATTCTCAATGTAGTTGTTACCTTAAAATACGTTCTGGGACAGCTCATTAATTTCTGTGTGCCGCTGATTATCATCGGCTTTATTGCCCCGTCCATTACGAAACTGGGAAACAATGCTTCCCGGATGCTGGGAATTGCCATTCTTCTGGCATACGCTTCTTCTCTCGGTGCTGCTTTATTCTCCATGGGAGCCGGCTACGGCCTGATTCCCCATTTGTCCATCGTAACCGATGTGGAAGGACTGAAGACCCTTCCGGAAGTGGTTTTTGAACTGGAAATTCCCCAGATTATGTCCGTGATGAGCGCCCTTGTTTTCTCGGTTTTAATCGGTCTTGCCGCCACCTGGAATAAGTCCCGGCTAATTACCGGCATTCTGGATGAATTCCAGAAGATTGTTTTATCCATTGTATCGAAAGTTATTATTCCGATTCTTCCGTTTTTTATCGGTGTAACTTTCTGTTCCCTGGCCTATGAGGGTTCCATAACGAAGCAGCTTCCTATTTTCCTTCAGGTCATTCTCATCGTCCTGGTAGGACATTATATCTGGATGACCCTTCTGTATTTTCTGGCAGGGGTGTATTCCCACCAGAATCCTCTGGAAGTTGTCCGCCATTACGGCCCTGCCTATTTAACAGCCGTCGGAACCATGTCCTCGGCCGCTACCCTGGCAGTAGCCCTTCAGTGTGCAGAAAAAGCCAAACCTTTACGGAAAGACATGGTGGATTTCGGTATTCCTTTATTTGCCAATATTCATCTGTGCGGTTCTGTATTAACCGAAGTCTTTTTCTGTATGACGATCTCCAAGATTCTCTACGGATCCCTTCCAAGCCTCGGAACCATGATTTTATTCTGTGTGCTTCTGGGAATCTTCGCCATCGGCGCTCCGGGAGTGCCGGGGGGAACAGTTATGGCTTCCCTGGGAATTATTACCGGAGTTCTGGGATTTGATGAAGCGGGAACAGCTTTGATGCTGACCATCTTCGCTTTGCAGGACAGCTTCGGAACAGCCTGCAACGTAACCGGAGACGGCGCACTTACGCTAATCCTTACCGGATACGCCAAAAAGCACAACATGCAGGAGACCCATATTTCTATTGATTTGTAAATACTGCTTTTGAAAAAAGCCTCCAAACAGATAAAATCATCTGTTTAGAGGCTTTTTTGTTTTCGGAACTTACATTTCATCTATCGCCTTATTGGGACAGACGTCAATACAGTTTCCGCATTCCAGGCATTTTCTGTAGTTGATACTGAACTTTTTTTCTTCTTCCACTATCGCCTTATTCGGACACTCCGATTCACAGGCGCCGCACTTTACGCAGCGGTTCGTTATAACGAAAGCCATATATACACCTTGCCTTTCCTATTTTACTTCCCCGCTGCGATCCCTATAGGTTGTATGCAGCAGGTGATGGGAAATATGACCACAGGGTTCTTTCAAGTACTCTTCGTAAAGCTTTTGAACTTCTTTATTTTCATGGGATCTCCGAATTTGGCTTTTTTTATCACTTTCATACATTTTATCTTTTCTCTTTGCAACCATATCCGGAGAAACTGTCAGCGGCGCTCCTCCGCCATTGAGACAGCCGCCGGGACAGGCCATAACTTCAATAAAGTGATAGGGGGATTTTCCTAAACGAACCTCCTCCATAACAGGCTTTACATTTCCAATCCCATTTACAATGGCAACCTTTACTTCCAGATCTCCAATCACCACAGACGCTTCTTTCAGCCCTTTATATCCTCTGACTTCCTGATAATCAATCTGATCGATTTTTCCGCCGGTCAGCTTCCAGACCACTGTACGAAGGGCTGCCTCCATAACGCCTCCGGTTGTTCCGAAAATACGTCCGGCACCCGATCCTTCTCCCATAAAGTCATCGAATTCTTCTTCCTGAATATCTGCGAGGCTGATACCGCGAAGTTTAAATAATTTTGCCGCTTCCCTGGTAGTCAGTACAATATCCACATCCCGTCCCTTTTCACTTTCCATTTCTGTCCTGTCACGTTCAAACTTTTTCGCCACACAGGGCATAATCGAAATCTGACAAATCTTTTCAGCAGGTACACCAATTTTCTCCGGCAGATAATTTTTCACCAGAGCCCCGAACATCTGCTGGGGGGATTTGCAGCTGGAAAGATGTTCCAGCTGATCGGGATAGTTATATTCCATATATTTCACCCAGCCCGGACAGCAGGATGTCATCATTGGCAGCACGCCGCCTTTTGTCACTCGCTGGATAAACTCTGTTCCTTCTTCCATAATTGTCACATCAGCACTGAAGTCCGTGGTAAACGCATACCCTCCCAGTTGTTTCATAGCTGCTGCGATTTTTTTCGTGACATCTGTCCCCGGGGAAAGGCCGAATTCTTCCCCCAGTGTGTTTTGAATTGCAGGAGCCATCTGCCATACAACCGTTGTATTGGGATCGTCCAAAGCGGCTATAGCCTTATGTACACTGTCCTTTTCCGTCAGCGCGGCAACCGGACAGACTTTTACACACTGACCGCAATTAATACATTCTGTAGCTGACAGGTTTACATCCTTTTTGGTATTTACGTAACGTTCTCCTGTTTTCTCATTACATTTCATCTCGTAAATGCCAATCTTCTGAACTTCTTCACAGACTGTCACACACCGTCCGCATGCAATACATTTATCCATGTCCCGTATCATAGCCGGACTGGAATCGTCCTTTCCTCTTCCGGACACATGTCGGTTCGCCGGATTGATTCCAAACAGATAGGAAACATTTTGAAGCTGACAATTTCCGCCTGTTTTCTGACAGGTCAGACAGTCATTGGGATGTCTGTCTAAAATTTCCATTAATCGTTCTCTTCTGTACGCATCCACAGCCGGTGTACTGGTATAAATCACCATACCATCTTTTGCCCGGACACGGCAGGCGCGACGAATGATTCTTTCCCCTTCTTCTTCAATTTCTACTGCACAAATCCCGCATGCTCCGGTGGGAGTCAGCCCTTTCAGATAACACAAAGTAGGAATTTCAATCCCTGCAGATCTGGCGGCATCCAAAATTGAAGACTCCGGCGGACAGACTACTCTCTTCCCGTCAATTGTACAGACAATATCTTCTTTCAGCATTCCTCCGTATACTTCATACATAGCATTCTATTCCTTTCTTAACATCTATCACTTATTATCCACAGTTACTGTATCTGGACAGAATCTGTAAGCTTTTCTGCAGTATACTCCCTGTATGCACTGCTAATCGGGTCGTTTTTATCGTAGTGTTCAATTTCTCTGCTGCGCGCTTCTTCCATTAACTCTCTGGCTTTTTTGTCATCTACTTTTTCTATTTTAATACCAATCTGTTTAAATCCCGGAATTTTGCTGACCGGATCCAGATGTTCTGAGTCAGACAGAACATTTGCTCCTCCTGCATAGTGGAATGGCATCCAGGTTACCCCCGGTCTCAGTGTATCTACAATGCGTGCTTCTACATATATGGAGCCTCTCGGAGAAGATACCTTCACCCACTCTCCTTCCTGGATTTTCAGATTTTCGGCATCGCTTTGATCGATTTCGATCCAGTTTCTGGGCGCCGTAAAATGAATTCCCGGTGTCTTGTCTGTCTGTGTTCTGGTGTGGTAGTGATAAAGAATACGGCAGGATGTCAGTACCAGCGGATATTCCGGATTACAGGTATCCGGCGACGGTATCCACTCCAGAGCTTTCAGCAGTCCGAGACCTCTTCCCGGTCCGTTTACGTGCAGAATCGGTGTACCCGGGTGATCTTCTGCAGGACAGGGCCACTGAATTCCTTCTTTTTCTATTCTCTCATAGGTAATACCTGCATACGAAGGCGTTACCGTTCTCATTTCATTAAAGACATCTTCCACAGTGTCATAATGACAATCATAACCTATACGGTTCATAACCTCCATAATCGTCCACCAGTCGTCTCTGCATTCTCCCTTTACACTGGCTGCTTTCCGTATTCTCTGTACCCGCCGTTCCGTATTTGTAAAAGTTCCGTCCTTCTCTGCAAATGCTTTTGACGGAAATACTACATCTGCATACTCTGTCGTTTCATTTGGAAAAATATCCTGTACTACAACGAATGCTTTCTCAAGGGCATGTTTTACATGATTGGAATCCGGATCGGAAACCATTGGGTTTTCTCCCATTATGTACAGCAGTTTTACTTTATCTTCGAGTATTGCCGGAATTGTCTCTGTAACTGTATAGCCTTTCACCGGGCTGAGTTTTACGCCCCAGGCTTTTTCAAATTTTTCCTGTACTTCCGGATTAAATACCTTCTGATAGGCCGGATAATCCGTGGGCAGCGCTCCCATGTCACAGGCTCCCTGTACGTTGTTCTGTCCGCGCAGCGGATTCACACCGCTGGCTTTTTTACCAATATTTCCTGTCACAAGGGCCAGATTGCTCAGACTGGATACATTGTCGGTTCCATTCACATGCTGCGTAATTCCCATGGCATAAGCGATATAGGATTTGTGTGTGCCTGCATACAGTCTTGCGGCCTGAATAATCAGATCCTTGTCAACTCCACAGATTTCCGCTGTTTTTTCAGGAGTATATGATTTTACGATTTCTCTTAATTCTTCAATTCCTTCTGTGTATTTTTCAATATATTCTTTATCTTCCAGCCCTTCTTCGAAAATCACATGCAGCATTCCGTTACTTAAAGCTACGCTGGTTCCCGGGTTAATCTGCAGATAAATATCGGCGATCTCGGCCAGTGGGATACGCACCGGATCTGCCACAATTATTTTTTTGCCCATACGATGAGCCTGGCGCACATACATTCCCATAACCGGATGGGTCTCTGTGGTATTAGAACCAGTAATAAAAATCACATCCGCCTCTTTTATTTCTGTAATACAGTTCGTCATTGCCCCGCTCCCCAGAGTTGCCGCCAGTCCGGCAACTGTGGAGCTGTGGCAGAGACGCGCGCAGTGATCCACGTTATTGGTTCCCACTGCAGCGCGGATAAATTTCTGGAACAAATAACTGTCCTCATTTACAGTTCTCGCTGAAGAAAATCCGGCGATTGCGTCGGGACCGTAATTCTCCTTTACTTCCAGAATCTTGCCGGCCACCAAATCCAGCGCTTCCTCCCAGGAAGCCCTTTCCAGTTTTCCGTTTTTACGAATCATGGGATATTTCAGACGATCTTCATGATTAATAAATTCATAGGCAAACTTTCCTTTTACACAGAGCAGTCCCTGGTTCGAAGGACCATTGGCCGGCTGTGCATCCACAATTACGCCGTCCTTAACAGAAAAGTCAATCTGACATCCGACACCGCAGTATGCACATGTTGTCCGTACTTTATGGGTTTCCCACTCCCGGAAGTCATGGAGCGATTTAGGCATCAAGGCTCCCACAGGACAGACAGATACGCAGTTTCCGCAGGATACGCAGGCGGTTTCCGCCATTGTATTTCCGCCGTTTGGAACCACATAGGCTATATCGCCCTTCTGTGCCATTGCAAGTGCGTTAACTCCCACCAGCTCCCGGCAGGTTCTCACACATTTTCCACAGCGGATACATTTATCCAGTTCCTGATAATAGAAACGATTGGACATATCCTTTTCCCGCTGCTCATAGGGAATTTCATACTGGGCTTCCTTTATACCATAGATTTCACAGTATTTCTGCAGTTTGCAGGCGCCCAGCTTTTTACAGTTCATACAATCCAGGGGATGTGTGGCTATCATCCTGTTTAATATCCGGGTTCTGGCCTTTATAACCTCTTCCGATTCTGTCCACACTACCATACCGTCCCGGGCCTGGGTATTGCAGGCGGTCAGAAGACTAACCTCCCCTTCCACCTCACAGGAACAGATTTTGCAGTCTCCGTACTCTGTACAATTGCTGCAATGCTTTGCCGGCATCCGTTCCAGCTCGTCAAAGCAAAACGTAGGGATGAAAATCCCTGCCTGTTTTGCTGCCTGCAGGATTGTGCTTCCCTCTTCGACTCTGACAACCCGGTTGTTAATTTTTAGTGTTATCATACCTCTCCTCCTTATTAAAACCAAACACACCAACAGAATATGTTTGCTTTTTCATTTTTTAAAAACCCGTCTGTATTTAAACATATCATATAATATTTCCATTTGAAAATCAATTTATATCTGTTTCGTTATATTATCTAAATTTCCAGACTATTTTCCTCTATTTTCACTCTTCCCACATGATAGATATTTCCTGTTCCTTTTCGTATAAATCCTATCATTGTTATCCCTTTTTCTTTGGCAAGAGCCACTGCACTGCCAGTTACAGCCGCTCTGGACAGCACCACCGGGAAACCTGCCTGAACCACTTTTTCCAGATAATCTTCCGATATTCTTCCACTGCTGAAAACTGCACATTTCGGTATGGGAATCTGATGCTTCAGTGCATAGCCAACAGCCTTGTCCAGGGCATTATGTCTTCCAATATCTTCCATAGAACAAAGAACATTCCCCTCCATAATAAGTACACAACTGTGCGCACACCCCGTATCCCGAAAAAGTGTGCCGGGTCTCTCAAACATCTCTCCGGCAATTCGGAAAATATCTTTTAACTGAATGCTTTTTACCGGTTCTGCCTTCTCATCCTCATGCCCGATTTCCAGGTCACCAAGTAAAAATCTTCGTCCTAAAGCCAGCTCTTCCATATATGTGGGGGTACAGGCTACTGAAATTTTTCTGTTGTTTTTTAATTCAATGTTATATCTGTACTCCAGAGCCACCTCATCTTCTTTTCTCTGAATATCATTCCCTGCAATTCTTAATATCTGAATTTTTTCTTTTTCCATATCCTGTCCTTATTCCTTATTTCTTTAAAACCACCGTTTTATTTCTTCTTTAACAGTTTTTTATACAGTTCCGGTGTGTTTACATTAATAATGCTCTCTTCTGAAACGTCCTGAAAATAGCACTCATACCCCCACCGATCCAGAACGCGGAATACAGGAAGTGCACTTTCTTTAATCATTTCTTCTATCTTCTTTGCCATAATCACCGGATAAATACCAATCAGCGGTTCTCTGCGGTCACCATGCTGCCATAATAACGGTATTTCCCGTTTCGCCGTCAGTCCGCTTCTGTGATTTTCGTGATAGTCCAGAAGACCCTCCAGAATATTCACCGGAAGTTCCGGTACATCAACCGGAAGAATTAAACAAAAGGGAGTATCCATTTCCTTCATGCAGGCATGAATCCCTCCTAAAGGGCCCCGGTCAGGAAACTGATCCCATACAACTTTTCCTTTGTTTCCTTCAAAATCAAATCCGGATATAAAAATCCGGCTGATCCCGATTTTTTCTGCTTTTTCAATAATCAGTTCCGCAAAGGTTTTCCCGCCATATAAAAGACTTGCTTTATCCGTCCCCATTCGCCGGCTTTTTCCGCCTGCAAGAAGTAACAGCGAATACGATTTCCCTGTGTCCATTGCCCTCTCCTCTATTTGATGCTAAAAAAGGCAACATTCACCTTTTTAAGTAAACGTTGCCCAAATGGCTGGTATGCCACAGAAGCAGACATGTAATTTTGCACATCATACTGTTTGTTATCATCCATGTTTTTGTCAGTTTAGCATACCACTTTTCAATTTTTTTGTCAATAATTTGTATATTACCACTTACTCCCGGAATACATCAGTTTTTATAATCTCCCCTTTATAGAGTTTTCCTTCTTTTATAACTTTAGCAAATACTGCCTGTTCCCGCAGAAGACAATTTTCTCCTGTTTTGGCCAGTTCACAGAGATCCGGATAACACTTCTTAAAAACCCCGGTAACTTCCAGTATGGTTTCCTTCGCTTTTAATAAAGTTCCCGGAGAAATCTGTGAAAAATCCAGTCCTTCTATCTGCAGATTTTCCTTGAATTTTTTCAGACAGAACCCTTCTTTTTGAGATTCTCTGACTTCTGCGGGAAGAATTGAAATCTGTCTGACGGGGTCGCTCCCGTGCCAGTCGCCGTCAATTCCCTTTTTCCGGGATAATTCACATACCGTACAGGGAACCGGTGTTTCTCCCTTTTTCTTATAAATCAGTATTCCGGATATTTTTCCCTCTTTCTTCTCCTGTTTCACAGCAGCCTCCTTTACTCGGACACATGATTGCCTATTCTTACAATCTGACCGGCTTCCTCCCAGGAGTATCCTCCCATTTCCTTTAATTTCTCATGAAATTTTTCAGATTTCAGTATCTTAATAAAACACTGTACCAGCGGGAGATCCAGATCTTTTTTATAAACTGCAAAATCATAGGATTCCTTTCCCACTGGCAAAAAGTCCAGATTCATTGCCTTTGCCGCCGAAAAAACGCCCATTCCTGCATCGGCTCCCTCTCCTGCAACCTGAGCTGCCACCGCCATATGTGTTGTGGCCTCACACTCGTAGCCTGAAATCTCATCCGGAGAAATCTGTTCTTTTTTTAATAAATAATCCAGCAGAATTCTTGTCCCTGCTCCTCTTTGCCGATTCACATAACGACATCTTTTTAAGTCTTCAATCTGACGGACTCCTGCAGGATTCCCTTTCTTCACCATCAGCCCCTGAACACGTCCTACTCCCCGGATTAAAACCATAGGTTCCTTGAATATTCTCTGCAGATAGCTCTGATTATAAATGCCGGTATTTTCATCCAGAAGATGGATCGGTGCGATATGGGCTTCTCTTCTCTTAAGGGCCATCAGCCCCCCCATACTTCCCACATGCGTACTTGACAGATGCATGCCTCTTTGAGCCTGTGGCATGAAATCTGCTATCATATCTAAAATCAGATCATGACTTCCGATTACCACCAGAGTATTTTCAATTTCCTCACGCTCCCGGTAAAGTTCCACCTTCACCGTCTCTCCGGCCTCTACTCCTTCACTGTTCTGAGGAATCACACAAAAGCCGTCTGCACGAACCATAGACATAGCGGCACCTGCGCCTCTTGCCAGGGGCGCTGCCACAAGTTTATCTCCTACCTTTCCTACCTTTACACGAATATATTCTCTGTGTTTCAGACTAGAGACGAGCCTTTTGGAAATTACAGCGTCTATAACCGGATTCTTTCTGCAGGTATAATCCCCCATCATTGCAAGAACCGGCGTCACAAAATTTTCAAATCCAATATATGCGCTCACCGGATAACCCGGCAGGCCGATGACCGGACAATTCTCTACAACAGCCAGAATCACCGGTTTTCCCGGTTTTATTGCAACTCCGTGAACCACCACTTCCCCCAGTTCTCTGAGTACATGAACCGTGTAGTCTTCTGTTCCTGCACTGGAACCGGCATTAATAATCACCATATCGTATTTTTTTACCGCTTCTTTCACTGCTTGGCGAATTTTCTCATAATCATCGGGAATTACCGGAAAACGCTCTGCCCTGGCTCCCTGTTCTTTCGCCAGATTTTCAAACATACGGGAGTTTGATTCAATAATGCTCCCCTCTGTGGGTGTCTCTCCCGGCTCAATAATCTCTGTTCCCGTGGGAAAAACCGCAACAGAAGGACGGGCGGCAACTTCTATCTCCGTAATCCCGGCAGAGAGCAGAACGCCTACGTCAATGGCCCGTATTTTATGATGACCGGGCAGTATCATCTCCCCGGCAACAATGTCTTCTCCAATGGGACGGATATGCTGCCATGGGGAAACCGCTTCTACAATCCGGACCCGGTCTTCCCGTCCGGTCTCCAGAAGATCTTCTGCCATAATAACACCATCGTAGGGGGGATGCACCGGATCTCCGGTATCTACAACCTGATAATCCTCTCCCTCCGTCAGCTCAATAGGCCTGACTTCGGAAGCGCCTTTGGTCCTTTCCGTAATTACTGCAATCCCATCCATAGCAGCAGAATTAAACAACGGCGAACAGTACTTTGCATATACAGCAGAATACGTGATCCTGCCCAGATTTTCTGTTACCGGAATCCGCTCCCGTTTCCTCTCTGCTGTTTTCTCCAGAACCTTCCTGTATTTTTCCAGCGCTTCCTCCACTGATACAGTTTTCAAATATAAATTTCGTTTTTTCATCTCTACCTCATCGTTTAAAAAAGTTCTACCCAGACCAGTTCGCCGGTTTTTAATCCTTCTTTTCCCATGGGAATTCTCACGTAACCGTCTGATCCGGTAAGGGTACGCATCAGTCCGGATTTCCCGAGAACCGGCTTTGCTGTATATTGTCCGTCTTCACTCTGGTTCAGTTCCACCATAACACAGGTATCCTTCCCCGGCGCTGCCGGAACATTACATTTCATAAATGCCGGAATTTTAAAGCTGTCTGCCATCCCCGTTCTCCAGTGTTCCATCCATTTGGCCAGAAGCCGGAACACCATAAGCGCAGCTGCAGGGTGCCCGGGCAGTCCCATCAAAATTGTCTCAGACGGCTGATCCACCGCTAAAATGGTAGGCTTTCCGGGCTTCAGAGCAAGTCCATGTGTAAATACGCCCGGACTTGCCAGACGATCCATCAGTTCTGCCGTAATATCTTTTTTTCCCTGGGAACTGCCTCCTGAAACTGCAACTAAATCACTGTCTCTCATACCAGTACGTATGGCTTTCTCCAACAGCTCTTCCTGATCCGGAATCACCTGAGTTCTTACCACTTCAAATCCGATTTCCACAGCCAGCTGCTGCAGAGCCGGGGTATTAATGTCATATACTTTTGCCGGTTCCAGGTTCTCCCCGGCAGCCACCAGCTCATCTCCGGTAGAAAGAATGGTTACTTTCAGAGGTTTATAGACTTCTGCGCTGCATTTTCCATTCCCCGCCAGAGCTCCTATCTGAGCAGATGCCAGTCTGGTTCCTGCGGGCAGAATAGTTTCACCCTTTTCAACATCCTCGCCAATCTGCACTACATTTTTTCCGGACGGTACTGCCTGATAAACAGCCGTACAGGACTGGTCAAAAAGTTCACAGAACTCTGTCATCACCACTGCGTCTGCTCCCGCCGGAAGCATTCCGCCGGTAGGAACATAGGAACAGGTTCCGCTGACAACTTGTTTTTCTGCCGGTTTTCCAATCTCGATCTCCTCAATAATATCCAGAAATACCGGCAGCCCGTCGCCCGCTCCCTGTGTATCTGCTGCCTTCACTGCATACCCGTCAACCGTAGAACGAAAAAAGGAGGGAAGCGGCGCTTCTGACTTTACATCGCCGGAGAGCACCCTTCCGAAACTCTTTTCTACCGGTATAACTTCTGTTTTTTTAATATCCCAGGTGATGTTCTGCAGTAATTTTTTTCTTGCCTGTTCCAGGCTGTCTACTTTCAGAAGTTTCATCTGATTCTCCTCCTGTCAACTTCCTTTTCTATCAGCAGTTCTCCTTTCAGAAACCGTTGTACCTCAGGAACCTCCGAGTGGAACAATACCTCTCCGGCCGGCCCGCTCTCTACAACTTTCCCTTTATGAAAAACATGGATCCGATCACAGATCCTGGCAATCTCGCTCAGTCTGTGGCTGATTAGGATCCAGGTGTTTTTCTCCCTTTCCTGAATCTTTAGAATCTGCTTTTCAAAAAAATCCACACTGTCCGGATCCAGGTTGGACAATGTTTCATCAATCATAATCAGCCGCGGATGAAAACAAAGGGCGCGTATCATTGACACCTTTTGCTGTTCTCCGCTGGAAAGGCTTCTGGCTGCCTGACGTTCTTTTCCTTCCATTCCGCAGTTTTCCAGATACTCTGCGATTTCCCCGGGTTCCGGGCGAATTCCCCGTATTTTCAAAGGATAGATAATGTTTTCATAAACGGAATCGTGAAGCAGATAAGGTCTCTGACTGGTCATGGTAATTTCTTTCATATTCAGACCGTTATAATCAATAGAACCGCTGTCCGGAGACAGGATCCCCATGATTAATTTCAGAAGGGTCGTTTTTCCGCTTCCGTTTCCTCCGATAAAGCCGTGGATGCATCCTTCTTCCAGTTCTAAATAGTCCACCTGTAAGTGAAATTGCCCAATCTCTTTTTTTAAATCAATAATTTTCATATTCCTTTGATTCCTTCCGAAAAAAATCAGCCAGACACTGGAGAAGAAACGCCATTATCAGCAGGAGCAAGCCCAAAGTCAGACCTTCCGTAAAAATCCCCTGACTTTTCAGCAGAGAAATTGCTGTCGTCATGGTTCTGGTATGCCCTTTAATATTCCCGCCAACCAGCATAACCGCTCCAACCTCGCTGATGGAACGGCCGAATCCGCTGACAATGGCAAAATAAATTTCATGTTTCATTTCTTTCAGAATAAGAAGATTTGTCTGAAGTCTGCCGGCGCCCATCGTCTTTGCGAATGTCCGAACCTCAGGCGCTGTTTTATTTCCATAAGTATAAACCATTCCGCATATAATAGGTGTGATAATGATTGTCTGGGCCAGTATCATCCCTTTCACTGTAAACAGAAGCTCCAAACTCCCCAAAGGCCCCCTCCGCATTGTAAGCATGTAGACAATCAGCCCTACAACCACCGGAGGGACTCCCATTAAAGTTCTGTTAATACGAATCACCAGTCTCTTACCCGGAAAAGAAAATCTCTCCAGAGCAAGTCCGGAAATAATTCCCAGAACGGTAGAAATAAAGGTAGAAGTTAACGCCATTTGGAAAGTAACCCGAATGGCGTCGTAAACTCCTACATCTGAAAAAATTTCGTTGATAATCGTTTTCAGCATTGAATCGTACCAATTAAAATTTATGCATCCGTTCCTGCATTGGGAACAAACAATGCTTCTCCATATTCTTCTACTCCATATTCACCAATCAGCTTCTGAATTTCGTCTGAACAGATCCATTCAATAAACGCATTTGCCGCTTCATTATCTACCTCCGGATATTTTTCCGGATTTACTGCAATGACTCCGTACTGGTTCAGTAAGTTGGAATCGCCCTCACATACAATATCCAGATTTAAGGCTACATCTGCATCCTTCTTCATTTTCAGATAAGTTCCTCTGTCTGTAAGGCAATATGCCTGTTTTTCATCAGACATTGTCAAAGTAGCCCCCATTCCCTGTCCTGACTCCAGATAATTGGGGTTGCCCGTAGGATCCAGGCTTAGAGCTTCCCAAATCTGTTTTTCCTTTTTATCTGTACCGGAATCATCTCCTCTGGATACAAAGGGAAGCTGTTCCTCCAGAATCTGGCTGAATACAGCCTGTATATCTTCCGTTGCCGCAATGGGTTCACTGGGGCCAACCACAATAAAATCATTGTACATTACAGGGAAACGCTCTACGCCGTAGCCGTTTGCCACAAATTCTTCTTCGCTTGCTTTTGCATGAACCAGAACAACGTCCACATCTCCGTTTTCACCCATCTTCAAAGCTTCGCCGGTACCCACTGCATCCCACAAAAGCTCATAGCCTGTATCTTCCAGGAAAATAGGAGCCAGATAATCTAAAAGGCCCGTATCTGCAGTACTTGTAGTCGTAGCCATCATTAACTGGCCTTTTTCTTCCCCTTCCTCCGTCGTCTCTGTCTGTTGGGTGTCCTCTGCTGCTTCAGTGTCTGCTGCTTCCTCTGTCGCCTCTTCTGCTGTTTCCTCTGCAGCCGGCTGCTCCTCTGTTTCATTGCTGCCTCCACAGCCGGACAGCATTCCGAAAGCCAGAACAGTTCCCAATAAGATTCCTAATACTCGTTTTTTCATTTCGCTTCCTCCCTTAAATCTTCCTTCTATCTCCCAGAACTATGTTCTGAAATTCATTTTGCAAAGCGGATTACTCTATCATCCGCATCTTATCTCCCACGGAAATCTCTCCGCCTTGCAGAACCCGTGCAAAGACTCCTTCCCTGGGCATAATACAGTCTCCCATAATCTTCTGGATTTCACATCCTTTATGGCAAGTCTTCCCGATTTGTGTCATTTCTAAAATCACGGAATTACAGGAAAACTTCGTACCTATGGGACAGTTTTTAAAGTCAAATCCTGTGACAATCAGGTTTTCTCCAAAAGCTCCATCTTCTACGGGCGCTCCTTTTGCCTTGAAATCCTCTATCACCTCGTAAGACAGCAGGCTCACCTGACGGTGCCAGCTCCCTCCGTGGGCATCGTTTTCAAGTCCGAAATTCTCCAGAAACCTGGCCTTTCCCACATTTTTCTTCTGAACTCCCTTTCTGTCACTGATACAGACAGCTTTTACAATTCCAACTTTCTCCTCTGTCATCTCGCGCAATTTTGAGCCTCCCCTGTTAAAATTTCTATTCCATGTTCCAGATAAGGCGCCACATACTCCAGACATTCACGGACCGCCCTGGGACTTCCCGGAAGGTTAATAATCAGCGTTGTGCCTCTGATTCCTGCCGCGGATCTGGAAAGCATGGCACGTTTCGTAAACTGCATGCTGTACGCCCGCATAGCTTCCGGTATTCCCGGTACTTCTCTTTCACAGACCGCCTTTGTGGCTTCCGGCATGCAGTCTCTGGGCGAAAATCCCGTCCCCCCTGTTGTCAGTATCAGTTCTGCTTCTTTCCTGTCTGCAATGGCGCAGAGCCTTTCTTTCAGTATATCCAAATCATCGGGGCAAATCTCAATATCCCCCACTTCGTAGCCTTCCTTTTCCATAATCTCCCGGATTACCGGGCCGCTTAAATCTTCTCTCTCTCCCCGGTATCCGCTGTCGCTGGAAACAATAATACTTACCTTCTTTCTTTTCATTTTATCCTCCGATCTGAGACATAAATTTCTCTTCCCGTTCCCTGGAAACTTTCTCTGTAAAAGCGTGACTTGCCGGCTTATGGGAAACTGCCTGTAAAATCAGCTCTCTCAGCATATGGTCTGAGGCTCCTGTCCGCAAAGGTTCTCTTAAATCCACCCCTCTGTCATACTGCAGACAAGTCTTCAGATACCCCTGAGATGTCAGACGTATCCGATTGCATCTGTCACAGAATTTATGGCTCATGGCGCTGATAAATCCGATTTTTCCCTGAAATCCTTCAAACTGTACATAATGGCAGGGGCCGTTTCCCAGTTTTTCTGTAATCGGCGTTCCTGATCCGAACTCTTTCTCCAGAATCTGCAGAAGCTCTTCTTCGGAACGTCCTTTGCAGCTTTCCCCCAGCCCTATGGGCATCATTTCTATAAAACGAACATGTACCGGATAATCACGGGCTATGGCCGCTGTCCGGCATATACCGGAGGGAGACTGTTCCATGGAGACACAATTGATTTTAACCGGTACCTCCGGATATTTTCTCATCTCCTGAAATCCTTCCCATACTTTGCCCAGTTCTTCTCTTCTCGTTATCTGCCTGTACTCTTCCGGATCCAGACTGTTCAGACTGATATTAACTCCGTCAATCCCTGCCTGTACCAGTGCTTCGGCCTTTTCTCTCAGAAGTATGCCATTAGTGGTCAGAGTTACCTGTTCGATTCCCTCTGTCCCTTTCAGTTCCTTAACCAACTGCTCAATCTGCAGTCTTACCAGAGGTTCTCCGCCGGTCAGTTTGATTTTCCGGATTCCTGCAGATGCGAAAATCCCGGCCAGATGTACAATTTCATGGAATCTGAGAATCTCCCGGTGACTGGTAAGTAAAATTCCCTCTTCCGGCATACAGTACACACATCGCAAATTACACCGATCCGTAACAGAAATCCGGATGTAGTCAATTTCTCTTCCATATCTGTCAATCATATTTAAAGTCCCCGCTTTTCCCACCAGACTTTTCCACAAGATGGATATTTCTTATTTCCATTCTTTTATCTATGGCTTTACACATATCATAGATGGTAAGAAGAGCCACGGATACTCCCGTAAGAGCCTCCATTTCCACTCCTGTCTTTTCCTCTATTTTCGCTGTACACACTGCTTCAATACAGCTTTTTTCTTCATTAACTGTAAAATCCAGGGTGCAGTTCTGTATATTTAACGGATGGCACATGGGGATCAGCGAGGCAGTCTGTTTCGCTCCCATAATTCCTGCAACAGTCGCAACCCCCAGCACATCACCTTTCTTTATACGATGTGCTTTCACTGCCCCGAGAATTTCCTTACTCACACAAATTTCCCCTCTTGCCACGGCCACCCGGACTGTCCTGCTTTTATCCGTTACATCTACCATAACTGCATTTCCGTCTTTATTAAAATGCGTAAACTCTCCACTCATTTTCTCTTCTCCTAACATTGCAGCATGTGTCTCCTTCGCGGAGCGCTATGATATTTTTAGGTAATAGGAAATCCGATAGAATTTCCTATTACCTAAAAAGAGCCGCCTTCCCGGCGACTCCTTTCTCTCCTGCTATCCTGTTCCCTGATAACCCTCAGGCAGAATGATCACGCGATTTCCTAAACAGGAAAATTTACTAAACGACCAGAGCCAACCTTTATAAAGTTCCTCACTATCCGGCCAATGCCAATAATGAAGAGCTTCCAATCTCTATTGTAGAATAAAGTTTTGACTCCAAGTCCTTTTTAAGCGCAGAAACCCATTGAAACCTTCCAAAAAGATACAGAAAGTTCCCTGAATAATCATTCCGCTCTTAATTTTTACAGACATCCTTTCCAAACACGGGAGGCATTGATTCAAACGGTCAATACCCTCGCCGATCTGTCATCGGCTGGTCCTGATTCCTCTTTACAGGACTCGGATTCCTTAGTATTATATAATATTTTGTGAATTATTACAATCTTTTATCTAAATAAATCTTCTTTTCCTGACAAATCAGACAAATTTTTCCATTCTATTCTTTCTGTTCCTTATCATGTACTTCCTGGAGGAGTTTCCCCGTCTCGTTGTAGGCCTCAAACTGGCTCTCAATATCTCCCAGTAATTTTGCATACTGACAGAAGGCGCTGGCCAGTTTGGCTCTGTGTTCCGGCGTCTTTTTATAACAGATCCGGTGCTCCATGCTGGCCCAGAAATCCATGGCCATGGTCCGAAGCTGAATCTCCACCGGAAAATATTCCATGGTATCCAGATAATAAACCGGAACCGCCAGAATCATGTGATAACTCCGGTATCCGTTAGGCTTGGGATTTTCAATATAATTCTTCTCTGTAATTAAAATCAAATCCGTATGACGCTTCAGGGCATCCACCAGATTATAAATATCATCCAGGAAATAACAAATCACCCGGATTCCTGCAATGTCCTTCAGATAATCTTTCGCGTTTTGTACGCTGTCAGACTTTCCAATCCTTGCCAGTTTCCCCTCAATACTCTTCTTATCTTTAATCCGATCCTGCACATTATGTATCGGCCCGTTATCTGACTTATGATACAGATTTTCGTTTAATACTTCCAGCTTGGTCAGCATAATCTGATTGGCATTCTGATAGGGCCGGATTAACTCATAATACTGCTCGTTTGTCATAATTACCTCCGTCTTCCCCTCTTTTCCTTTTTACCTTTCTCCCTATTTTATCCATAAAATGTGGACATTTTGTGTTCTTTCCATACAAAAATCATAAATTAATCCTGAATCTCGCCTAAATTTTTCCAGCCATACCGGTAAATGGAAATCATAGCCGAAATCTCACTGGCCACTTCATCCAGAACCCCGGCCCAGGATCCAATGATGATATTATAGACAATCCACAACGGAGAATTCACAAACATGGTCGCAATTCTGATCTTCTGTGCATTATGGGTATATCCTCCAATTGTCGTCGCTAAATTTGCGCATATTGGAAGAAGGGAAATCCAGCCGGCCCAGGTTACAGCCGCAACAACCATCTGAAGAAAACAGAGAATGATGCACATTTTATTACTTCGTGCAAATTTCCATTTACTGGCAAGAAAAAGAGATCTGGCCAGATTCAGCAAATAGCTGATCCCCCCTGTCATAGCTCCCAATATTAAAAAGTGCGTGGTATAAAAGATATAAGAAAAAAACTGCATCACATAAAGTTTCCGGTTATCTTTGCATTGATAGGAAAGAAAATACAGCGCTGCGCCTAACAACCCTAAAAACTGTGTAAACAAAAATTCGGCATCCATACATACTCCTGCTTTCTCGTCTTTTTACTGTTCCCGAAGCTTGTGAATAAACAGGCCGCTTCGCAGTTTCGGTTCAAACCAGGTGGATTTGGGCGGCATAATCCGTCCTGCATCCGCGACTTCCATAATCTCTTCCACACTGGTGGGATATAAGACAAAAGCCGCTCCCCCCTGCTCGTCAGCCAGTTTCTCCAGTTCCTTCATGGACTGGTTTCCGCCTACATATAATATCCGTTTGTCTTCTCTCGGATTTTTGATCCCCAGTATGGGATCCAGCACTTTCTTCTGCAAAATGGACACATCCAGCTTTCCAATCAGATCTTCTTTCTCATAAACATCCTCATAGGCTTTCAGATGATACCACTGACCCCTGGTATACACGCCGAAGCAGTGCTTCTCCACCGGCTTGCAGGCCATTCCCGGAAAAAACATCAGCTCAAAATTAAATTTCAGACTGCCCAGAAACGCTTTTTCCTCCAGACCGTTTAAATCTTTTACCACACGGTTATAGGGAAGAACGGTAAGCTGTTCACAGGGAAATACCACAGAAAGAAAGTAATTGAATTCTTCTTCTCCTGTGTATCCCGGATTTTCCTGTCTTCTTTTTTCTCCCACTTTTACGGCAGAAGCCGCCCGGTGATGGCCGTCCGCGATATACAGCGCCGGAATCTGTGCAAATTCCTCTGCTATCTTCCGGCAGACAGATGGAGCGTCAATGACCCATACCCGATGAGCCACTCCGTCCTGTGCAGTAAAATCGTATTCTGCTGCATTCTCCCCCATCCACTGTTCCATCAGATGCAAAAGCTCCTCGCTGTACGGACAGGTCAGGTAAATGGGGCCTGTATTTGCGTCGCAGGCATCCACATGGCGAATCCGGTCTTCCTCTTTTTCTACCCGGGTCAGCTCATGTTTCTTTACAATCCCGTTTTTGTAATCATCAATGGAGGCGCATCCTACGATCCCTGTCTGAATTCTGCCCTTTCTTTCTAACTGATAGAGATAATACGCAGGTTTTTCCTCCTGTTTCAGGATTCCTTTTTCTTCCATTTCTTTCAGATTTTCGGCTGCTTTTTCATAAACGGCAGGATCGTACAAATCCACAGACGGATCCAGATCAATCTCCGCCTTATCCACATGGAGAAAGGAAAAAGGGTTCCCCTTTGCCTCCTCTCTGGCTTCCTGACTGCTTAGTACATCATAAGGCAGAGCAGCCACCTGATGCGCATATTCCTTTGCCGGACGCAGGGCCCGAAAAGTTCTTAATGTTGCCATAATCTCCTCCTGTAAACTCTATTTTTTCTTTCTTAATTCCGGCAATACAGTAAATAACATGGTCAGAAAACAGGCAGCCCCACCCACCAGGTTGGAGACAGGCTCTGCCCAGAATACCCCGTCTATCTGAAGCCCTCCGATTTTCGGAAGGAAAAGGGTCAGCGGCACCACAATCACAACCTTCCGGAACAGGGAGAAAAAGGTGGCTTTTCTGGCCTTTCCCAAAGCCACAAACACACACTGTCCGGAAAACTGAAGAGCCATGAAACAAAAACCAAAAAAGTAAATATGAAGAGCCGGAACACTGGCCTCAATCAGGCTGGGATCACTGTTGAAAATGTGAATAAAAAATTCCGGGCAGACTTCGATTAAAGCCCAGGCCGCCAGGGTGTAAACAAAACAGATCCCGGCAGTAAATACAATGCCTTTTTCCACTCTTTTATAAGCGCCTTCCCCGTAATTAAAGCTCAGTACCGGAGACGCGCCGTTGGTCAGGCCCATAACAGGCATGGTAAAGATTTCCCTTACGGAATTCAGTACCGTCATAACACCCACATATAAGTCTCCCCCGTATACCGACAACGTGGCGTTGCACACAATCTGCACCAGACTGTTGGTAAATGCCATAATAAAGCCGGAAAAACCCAGAGAGACAATGTTTTTCACCCGTCTCAGGGATACTTTCATGGATTTAACCGTAAGTTTCAGAGGGACTTTCTTTCCCGTAAGAAATTTCAGCACCCAGACAGCAGAACACATCTGGGAGATTACGGTTCCCAGAGCCGCCCCCTGAACGCCCATAGAAAGACCGAAAATAAAAATCGGGTCTAATATAATATTCAAAACAGCTCCGATCAGAACTGTCAGCATTCCTATATTCCCAAATCCCTGATTGTTTATGAAAGGATTCATACCCAGGGAAATCATTACGAAAACCGTCCCCAGAAGATAAATCTGAATATAGCCCCGGGCATAGGGAAAGGTCAGATCACTGGCTCCGAAAGCATATAAAACCGGCCGGTAAAAAGCCAGACCCAGAACCGTCAGGCAGATTCCTGTTATAATCAGCATGAAAAAGGTATTTCCCATAAGCATCTGCGCTTCTTTCTGATCCCCTTTGCCTCTCTCGATTGCGCACAAAGGTCCTCCTCCGTTTCCAAACAAATAGGAAAAGGCGGTAATCAGAGTAATAATGGGAAAACAAAGGCCGACCCCGGTCAGAGCTACCACGCCCGTTCCCGGAATCCGGCCGATATACATCCGATCCACCACATTATACAGCAGATTCAGAATCTGGGCTATCATCATGGGAACTGCCACTTCCATAATATTTCTGTATACGCTGCCTCTGGAAAAATCTGTCTGGTGGACTTTCATGAACCATCCCCCGCTTTCTTTGGAATTTCACCCAGAACCGTCAGGATTTCTTTACCCTGCTGCCAGCGGGCTTCGTCCACCTGAACTTCGTACCCGCACCCGTTTTTCACATGCCACTGGTAAAAATCCCGTGAAGGAGTTCCGAAAGCCTCCATAATGTTCATAATACTGCCCCCGTGAATCACAAGGGCGGCAGATGCCGCTTTCTCTAACATACACAGACTCAGAGCCTTTCGAAATCCCCACAGGGTTCTTCTTTTAAATTCCTCACGGCTTTCCCCGCCGGGGAAAGGAAGAAGCCCTCCGGAGTCTATCCATTTCTGATAATTGGTATTTCCCTCCAGTTCCAGATAATTTTTATTTTCAAACTCGCCGAAATCGCATTCTGCTAGCTCCTCGATAATATGCAGACCGTATTTAGGAAAGAGGATTCCCGCCGTCTGCACACACCGAATCATGGGACTGGTAAAAATCAGATCCGGCCTGGGATAAATTCCTTCTTTCAGAAGTTCTTTTCCCTCCCGGCACAGGGGTTCGTCCGTAGTTCCGATATACCGTTTCTTCTTATTTCCTTCCGTCATGGAATGTCGGATGAGCCAAAGCTTAATCACCTTTTATCACCGTCCCGATCCCCATAATCACACGGGTTACCCTGGAAGCGTTTTCTGCCAGACAGGTACAGATTCTCCCTGTGGCTTCCCGAAACTCCCGGTCAAAGGCATCCAGCGGTACAATCCCATAACCGATTTCATTGGATATGATAATCAAATCCGGATTCTCCCGGATTAGTTCCTGCGCCTTCTTCTGCACCTGTTCTTTGCTTTCTCTTAAAGATTTCCCTGTTTCCAGTTCCTCTTTCATTTCTTTACGAATCCACTCCTGGAAATCATAAACCCCTTCTGCCTCTTTGATCATTTCCAGGGAACACTCTTTTCCGTCCAGAAACTCCCTGCCGGGATACTGCCTTCTGGCATATTCCAGCTTTCCCTGAAAAGCGCCGCCTATTATCATTTCCATCTGTCTTTCTCTCCTTATCGTACAATCGTTAAAATCGCTGCCGCCAGCATCATCCACAGCTCGCTCATCTGCACATACCATCCGGCCAGATCGCCGTTAATTCCTCCGAAATTTTTATAGGCCAGCCTCCGGTAATAAAAGAACACCAGAAACGCTGCTCCCGCGCAGCAAATCCCCGGTATCCAGTCGTACCACAGCATGAAAGCCACACATATAATCTGGTAAACATGCATCCAGATCCGAATCACCCGTTTCTGCGCGGCGTCGGAAAAAGAGGCGGCAAGCCCTGTATTTTTCGCCATTTTAAAAGTCACAATGGATAAGCCGCTGTTTGCCCGTACAAGAACAAAACCGATTCCCACAACCGGAAACATCTCTGTTGTAATGACACTGACAGCTCCGAAATAGAGAATCAAATAACATAAACCGCAGATAATGGCAAAAGCCCCCGCATGGGAATCCTTCAGAATCTCCAGCCGGCGTTCTCTCTCCTGGTAAGAGCTCATAGCGTCTGAAACGTCCAGGAATCCATCCATATGAATTCCTCCTGTAATAAGAATGGGCAGTACAGTCAGGGCCGCAGCCCGAAACAGACTTCCCTGCACAATTGAAACTCTCTCGAAAAGAAAGGACAAAAGATACACGCCTATTCCCGTAACAATCCCAATCAAAGGGAAAAATCCCATGGCATACCGCATATTTTCCTTTTTCCAGTCGCTATAGGGCATGGGAATTTTGGAATACATGGAAAAAGCTATCTTAAAACTGTTCCACAAAATCTTCATCCTGTTCTCCTTTCTGGAAAATCCCGATCCCATATACCACTTCCACTACCTGATCTGCTCTTTTTCCAAGGGCGCAGTTAACCCCTCCCAGATATTCCTGATACCTTCTGGTATCCCCTGCGTAGGGGATCTCCTCGGAAAAGATCTCGTTGGTCACAATGCACACATGAGCCGCCCGCTCCAGAAGGTGTTCCACTCCGGTTATCACCTGGGATACGGTATTTTCTTTCGCTCCGTTTTCCTGAAACATCTCATTTGCCACCAGGTTGGACATACATTCCAGCAGGATACAGCTTCCCTCAGGTATTTCCAGAGAAGCCAGATCCCGGTAACATTCCACTGTACGGAATCCTTTCCCCGCCCTCATTTTCTGATGTCGTTCGATCCGGGCAAAACTCTCCTGATCATAGGGAAACATGGTGGCGATATAGAGCAGTTCTCCCCGTTTCTCTGTCTCCTTAAAAAGCCGGCAGATTCGTTCTTCTGCATAGGCGGATTTCCCGCTTCCGCTTCCTCCTGTTACTACTATCAGCATCCTTTTCTCCCCTGACGTCTACTTTAATTCCTGATACTGCTCTACGGAAATATCCTGGAAAGTGCTCATCTCTGCATAAACGCCGGCTGCCAAATCCAAAACAGGAAATACGGCAACTGCTCCGGTTCCTTCTCCCAGACACATATCTGCATGCAGGAACGCATCTTTCTTCATACTTTCCAGAATAAAATGTGCGGCAGGTTCTTTAGAGACATGGGATGCAATCAGATAGTCTCTGACTTCTTCTTTCATATGTACTGCTGCGAGTCCCGCCACACAGGAAATGAACCCGTCCATTACCACCGGGAGCTTAAGCGCCGCGCCTCCCAGACAGACGCCTGCCATGGCACAGATGTCAAATCCGCCCACTTTCGCCAGCACATCTATGGCATCTTTGGGATCCGGCCGGTGAAGCTCTATGGCCTTTTGAATGGTTTCTATCTTTTTCTGAAGTCCGGCTGTGCTAAGTCCGGCTCCTCTTCCCGTCATCTGTTCCACAGGCCGGGAAAGCAATACGCTGGCCACTGCACTGCTGGTGGTGGTATTTCCAATTCCCATCTCTCCGATGGCTAACATTTTATATCCCTGTTCTTTCATTCTTTCTGCAATGGAAATTCCTGCCTCCAGACCTGCCACTGCTTCCGAATAAGTCATGGCCGGTTCTTTCGCCATATTTTTCGTACCGTAGGCTATTTTATAGTCTCTGCATACTTTCGTATCCACTGCCATTCCAATATCAAAAGGATAAATATCCGCCTTACATTTCCTGCATAAAAACGCTGCAGTCGCATCTCCGGAAAGGAAATTCTCCGCCACAATGGCTGTTACTTCCTGTCCGGTCTGGGTTACGCCTTCCTCCACAACTCCATTATCCGCGCACATGGTAACCAGAGCTTTTTTATGAATATCAATTTCCTGATTCCCTGTTATCCCCGCAATCTGTATGAGAATTTCTTCTAATTTTCCCAGACTGTGCAGGGGTTTGGCAATGCTGTCCCAGCGTTTCTGAGCCGCCTGCATGGCCTTTTCATCCAGTTTTTGTATTTTATCCAGTGTTTCCTGAAGCTTCATTTAAAGTCCCCGCCTTTCTTATTGTTTTTCTGCTCATATATACTTTCTACATCTTACCATAAAAAGAATACGATGGGCAAGTCAGCAGCTCTTACGGATTGGACTTCTGTCCCTTTTTTCCTGTTGTAAAGACAAATACTTTACTGAACACATAGTTTAATACCATAACAAGAATCTGGGCTGCGATTTTACCGATCATATCCTTCCAGTGTAAAACTCCCACCAAAAACCATACGCCTCCCACCTCAATTACCATCGTCAGTAATCTGGCACTGATAAATTTGCCAAAGGGCAGGATATGGTCCCGCAGACTCTGGCAGGGATCCTGAAATACATAACGGGAATTTACAACATAGGCAAATAAAATAGCCAGAATAATGGAAATGACATTTGCCGGATTTAAGCTCAGATGCAAAAAGGTTCTCAGCACGTAAAAACTCAGCACGTTTACAAGGGTGGTGCAGCCGCCGAAGAAAATATAACGGATAATCGAATTCTCATACAGATCTCTGATTTTTCCCTTCATCGGAATCCTCCTTTTTCTTTCTTATAATTTTCGACACAATGTATCTGGGCCGCTGCTTTACCTCTTCGTAAATTTTTGCAATATAATATCCGATAATGCCAAGGCTCATCATAATGGCGCTTCCAATCAGCAGCAGCACAATCAGCAGGGTGGTATACCCGGCCACGGCATGCCCGCCGAAATACTGAATCAGCGAATAGACGCCTAAAATCAGGGAGAAGAAGAAACAGAGAAGTCCGGTTACTGTTACAAACTGCATGGGAGCTGTTGTAAATGACACAATATTGGTAAAGGCATATTCCACCAGTGATTTGGCAGACCATTTGGACTCTCCGGCCCTTCTTTCTTCCACCTGAAACTCCACAGATATGGTTTTGTATCCAATCCAGGAAGAAGCCGCCCGAAAGAACAGGTTCTTCTCCGGCATCTGAAGAATACTCTCCACCGCTTTTTGATCCAGCAGTTTAAAGTCCGAGGCATTTCGCATATCTACTTTGGCCGCTTTTGACATAATCCGATAAAAAAAGCCGGCACATTCCTTATGGAAAAAGCTTTCTTTTCCCCTGTCTTTCTTTACTCCTTCGACTACCTCGTATCCCTGCATCCACAACTGATACATCCGGATCAAAGTCTCCGGCGGATGCTGCAGATCGCAGTCCATTACCGCCACAGCCTCTCCTTTTGCATGGGCCAGTCCGGCAACAATCGCCGCCTCTTTGCCGAAATTGCGGGAGAAGCAAACCCCCGTCACCTGGCTGTCCCTTCTGCTTATTGTCTCAATTTTCTCCCAGGTATGGTCTACGGACCCGTCATTGACAAACACCAGTTCAAAGGGAATTTCTGCCTTCTTCAAAATCCTCTCCAGTGTCTTCCAGGTCTCCTCAATCATTTGTTCTTCATTATAGGCGGGCAGAACCACCGACAATAACTTCATTTTCTTCCTCCTGCTGTTTCCCCTGCTCTTTTTTTCTTAGTCAGAACAGTCCAATAGACTTTCCTGTAGAATATCAGGAACAGCCAGGCTGCCAGTCCGGCTGCGCTCAGGCAGGCTCCTGCCAAAAGATACGGGGTTCTGTATGTGAAATGTATTTCGTGTTTTCCCGGCTCCAGCTCCAGAGCCAGGAACATTCCGTTGGCCTTTTTCAGTTCGGTTTCTTTTCCGTCCACGTAAGCAGTCCAGCCTCTGCTGTAAGGGATGGCAAGCAGAAGAGCCTTCCTCTCATTCAGGGAAATCGTTCCTTTTATTTCGTTGGTTCCTATCTGAATTTCCTGAAGGGTATCTTTTTTTAATGCGTCTGTATAAGCATCCACCTGTTCCATGGGCTGACAGACGACTTCAAACTTGCGAAAACTGTAAACTCCTGTATTTTCAAAGGTCAGTGTCATTCGTGTCAGTCCCTCATCCTGATACCCCAGGTTACAGAGGAAGTTATGTTTTCCGCTGTATCCGTTATAATAATCCGTAAAAACACTGATTTCTTTCTGAATTTCTCCCGCCTGTACAGACATTACCGCCTTCTGTCCCTCTTTCCAGTCTCTCCACAGGCTGGTCTCATGGAGAACTTTCTGCTGTTCATACCGGGTGAGTTTCTCCCATTCTTCCTCATCGTACAGTTCTCTGGGAGAAAGGGCCTCGTAATCCCAGTCTTCCAGCATCAGATACGTTTCGCTGTCTTCCCTCCCCTGAAAAACAATTTCCAGAACCGCATTTTCTTCCTCCACCCGGATCTTTTTGTCCTCAATGGAGCATCCCTGGCTTTTTACGGCCTTCCAGGGAATTTCCTCATGGTTAAAGGAAGGTTCTCCTTCCGGCAGGCTGCTGTCTTCCATCACTACTGACTGTAAAAGAGCCTGTTGCTTCTCCGGCGCCGTCATTTTCTCATATTCCTCCGGCTCAACAGAAGTTTCATATGTATAACCAAGAGGAAGCGCATTCTGACACTCATAGGCACTGTACACCTGATTTCCTTTCTGGGCCGTACTGCTCTTTTTTCGGTACCCGTAGGGAAGATACGCCTCATCTCCCTCTTTTACTACGAAGTATCTCACCGCCGCCAGACGATCCAGGATCGTTCTTCCATCCAGATTTTCATAGTGGTATTCCCAGGGGGTGTTTAAATAAAGGGAATTGAAATACTCACTGATATTTCCATTGGACAGACTGAAGTAATAAGTCGTACTGTTGGTCTTCGTCTGCATGGATGTATTGGCGTAAGGAAGGGCCCCAAACTGATCATAGCGACAGGTATCCGCATTTTGGGTCAGACGCACTGCTTCATCCGCACCGGAAGCCAGTTTCTCCAGATTCTTTCCGCTGGCAGAGAATTCTTCCAGATACTCTCTTTCATAAGAATACTGATCGTGGGCGTTTAGATAGATACCGGCCAGCAGACAGACCCCCAGTGCTCCCCACAGATATTCTTTTTTCGTAAATACTTGTCCAAAAGACAGTATCAGCATGGTGGACAGAACTAAAATCAAAACGGCGCATAAATTCCTCTGGGTTCTGGCCGACTCAGCAAAAAGAGCCAGAACGCAGTAGCAGACAAGCATCAGGAAAATTTTCTTCTTCTCTCTGATGGTCAGCTTATAAAATTCCGGATACATCTTCACAAAAATATAGGAAATCAGCATCCCATAGGCCCAGATCCACCGGTTGGACACGTAGGAAAAGCCGTTTAACATATGACCTGCGAAAGGAATCAGCAAAAACAGATTCAAAAGGAGAAAACCGCCCTTCAAATAAGAATCCCGTTTCTTCCTGGCAAATAATACAAAAACACCTGCCATGGAAACAGCCGAATATCCTGCCACGCCCCAGTGCATCATGTTCTCCCCAATGAGACATCCCAGATACTTCTCATAATAAATCCGATCGTAAAAAAGGGGCACATAGTTTTCCGCCTGGAACCGATCGGTTCCCAGCATGGAGAGAACTACCGGAAGAAAAATCACCGCCGCAATGGATAATCCGATGACAAAATACCCCAGAAACTTAAGAAACCAAAGACCGATTTCCTTTATGCAAAAATGCCCTGTAAGCATGAAGTAACGAAAAGCCGCATACAGAAACATAAAAATACACAGCATATAAAAGAAATAGAAATTGCTGAGAGCAGAAACGGCAACCATTCCTATAAATAAATGAGGCTTTTCTTTTTTGTAAACTTTATCAATCCCCATCAGAAGCAGGGGCAGATAAATCATGGGGTTGGCAAAATAGGGATGTTTCACCACCGCGTAAATCGTCCACCCGGCAAATACATAGATCAGCGTACCATATAATATGGCAGCTCCCTGATTCTTATGGTAGGAACAGAATCCGGCAAAAGCCAGTCCTGCCAGATAAATACGCAGCACAATCAGCAGCTCATATAACAGTTCTGTCTGGCTGACCGGTACAAAAACCGACAGCAGCGCCAGGGGATCTCCGATTACATAATAATGAAGGGTTGTTAAAATATCCGAGCCGTAACCGATGTTCATATCCCACATTGGCAGAGAAACGCGGTGTTCAAATATCAGATTTTTCAGAAGAGTCCGTAAATAATGACCGTAATAGGCCAGGGAGTTTACATGCTGGGGAACTCCGTCATGACTCCACACAAATGATTTTCCATTAATCGCAAAATAGTAAAAGACCAAAACACAAATTGCCAGAAAAATACAGGAATACCAGATAAGAAATCTGGTTTTCTCCTTTTTAATCCGTATCTTTTTCATCTGTCCGCCTCTTTTTCCTTGACTATTGGCTCACATTATACTGCCCCCTTTTCCACTTGTCAATCAACCGGAAAAACTCCTCCTCTTTTTTCATTTTCTCTTGACATTCCTCCGAAAGTATACTAACATAAACATATGAACAATCATTCATATGTTCATATTAAAACTGTACCATATTCCGATGAAAGGAGTATCTTTATATGAAAAGAAAAGTTTATATTCTTGAAAATCTGGGTTGTGCAAACTGCGCTTCTAAAATAGAAAGCAAAATTGCAAAGCTCCCCGGCGTTGAGGAAGCAACCATTACCTTTGCCACCAAACAGCTCCGGCTGAAAGCCAAAGAGCCGGAGCAGCTTCTTACACAGATTACAGAAATTGCCCATGAACTGGAACCGGATATTATCATCCGGGAACGGGATTCCCGCCCGCACAGCCATTCTCACGGGCACGGTCAGGAACACCATTCCCACGGGGAGTCCTGTGGCTGCGGACACACCCATGAACATGAACACGAACATGTCCATCATTCCCATGACCATAACTGCGGCTGCGGGCATTCCCATGAACACGAACATTCTGCAGAGAAGAAAATAAAAGCCGGTTCCGACTCCCACAGACTTTCAGAAAATACCATATCCCTGTTAGAACTTGGTATGGGAGCAGTCTTATTCCTGACCGGAGAAATCCTCTCCCACCAGAATATGGAACTGACAGCTCTCCTGGTTTTTATTGCCGGTTATCTCCTCCTGGGCGGCCGCATCCTGCTGACTGCTTTAAAGAACCTGAAAAACGGCCAGGTATTCGATGAGAACTTTCTGATGAGCCTTGCTACCTTAGGTGCATTTGCGATTAAAGAATATCCGGAAGCCGTGGGTGTTATGCTGTTCTACCGCATCGGGGAATACTTTGAACATGTGGCGGTGGAGAAAAGCCGCTCCCAGATTATGGACGCTGTGGATCTGCGGCCGGAAGTGGTTCAGATTTCTGTGGGCGACCAGACGAAAACCATTCCTGCACAGGAAGCCCGTAAGGGAGATATTCTGATCGTTCGTCCCGGAGACCGGATTCCTCTGGACGGTGTCATCACCCAGGGAGAAACTCAGATTGATACTTCTCCGGTAACGGGAGAACCTGTACCGGTAAAAGCCGGCTGCAAAGACGAAGTCATCTCCGGCTGCGTCAATGTCTCCGGACTGATAAAAATCCGCGTAGAAAAAGTTCTGGAAGAATCCATGGTAACCCGAATTCTGGATTCTGTAGAAAACGCAGCCGCCAGCAAACCGAAAATTGACCGCTTTATTACAAGATTTGCCCGGATTTATACCCCCTTCGTAGTAATTCTGGCAGTGGCCACAGCAGTGATTCCTTCCCTGATTACCGGAGACTGGTCCAAATGGGTTTATACCGCTTTAACCTTCCTGGTTATCAGTTGTCCCTGCGCTCTGGTTTTAAGCGTTCCTCTGGCTTTCTTCTCGGGAATCGGAGCCGGTTCCAAAAAGGGCATCCTTTTTAAAGGCGGAGTTTCTCTGGAGGCTATGAGAAACGTGTCTGCCGTTGTAATGGATAAAACCGGAACCATCACTCAGGGAAACTTTGTGCTTCAGAGCGTTCATGCAGAAAAGAACGTTTCCGAAGATTCTCTGCTGGCTCTTTGTGCAGGCTGTGAACAGAATTCCACACATCCCATTGCCGGCAGCATTGTAACTGCCGCAAAAGAGAAAAAACTGGAAGTTCCCCACCCGGAATGGATAGAGGAAATCGCCGGTCACGGCATCCGCGCAAAAGTTCAGGAAGGAGAATTTCTCTGTGGAAACCAGAAACTAATGGATAAGTATCAGATCGACCTGTCCGGATACCAAAGCGGAAAATACGGCACGGAAGTCCTGGCCGCTTTAAACGGCAGATTCCTGGGATACCTGGTCATTTCTGATACCATAAAGAAAGAAGCTCCTTCCGCTATTGAGAAAATAAAAGAACTGGGAATTGTCACCGCCATGCTTACAGGCGACGCCCCAAACAGCGCCAACGCCGTAGCGCAGTCCATCGGAATCGACCAGGTACACGCAAAACTTCTGCCTGAAGAAAAACTGGAGGAATTAAGAAAAATCCGCAGTCAGCACGGCCCTGTTATGTTTGTGGGAGACGGAATCAATGACGCCCCTGTTTTAGCCGGCGCGGATGTGGGAGCTGCCATGGGAAGCGGTGCGGACGCAGCCATCGAAGCTGCCGACGTGGTATTTATGACTTCCAGCATGGAGGCTATTCCTCAGTCTCTTGCTATCGCCCGCTCTACCAGCCGGATTTCCTGGCAGAATGTGGTGTTTGCCCTTGTCGTTAAAGGGCTGGTAATGCTCCTTGGCCTTGCAGGCTTTGCTTCCATGTGGATGGCTGTCTTTGCAGACACAGGAGTTGCCATGATCTGTGTATTAAATTCCATTCGGATTTTATATAAAAAGTAAATTTTCTCTTACCTATTGACAGATTTCGTTTTCTATGGTAAATTTCTTTCAATGACACAGTGTCAGTGCTAAACTGATACTGTGTCTTAACAGCAAGTAAGGCGAATAAAAAGTTATTTTTATTCGCTATCTTTTTCACCAGCAGTTAGCACTCACTTGAATAGACTGCTGATAACGGAGGGATTTTTATGATTATTAGACCAGTATACGATTTACTGTTGCTTCCAGAGGTATCCTATTACTTTAAAAAAGATTTTTTTCAGGGTTATGAATCGGAACCTCTGGAAACAGGAACAGATATTTTATTTCTGCTTCTAAAGCAGGAGAAGGAAGAACCTCTTTCTATTGAAGATTTTCATCCCATCGGCGTCTCTGCCAGAATTGAAGGCAGCAGCGATGGGGAGACTCTGCAGATTCGCACCTGTGACCGGGTGGATATTTCAGATATAGAAATCAGTGACGGGCAGATCCTGGCCTCTGCCGCTATCCGTCCTGAGATTAAAGATCTTACGGAAGAAGAAGAAAAAGAGTTATTCCGACAGATACGAAACGCTCTGCTGAAATTTGTGCAGACCTATCAGCTTGGCCTCTGGGTACGAAATTTCATTTTACAGAGAAAAAACATAAACGAAACAGTCTGTGCCCTTTCGGATTACCTGAACCTGATGGCCGAAGACAAATATGCCATTTTAGCGGAAGATTCTAAGAAGAAACGATATGAGCTGATCCGGGAAGCCATCAGTGAATTTATTGAAGTGACCAAGGTTTCCGAGGAGGCCAGAAGCGCCCAGAAGGATGATCAGGAGCAGCTCTACCGGGAAGCAGCGCTGAAAAAACAGATCGACTACCTGCAGAAAGAACTGGACGATATGCATCCGGAAAACGTCTCAGACGTCAGAAAGTTCGAAAATAAAATAGCCAAAGCAGGAATGAACAAAGAGGCGAAAAAGGAAGCCCAGAAAGTTCTGAACCGGATGCGCCAGGAAGGAAAAGAAAGCCATGAATACGGTCTTCTTTACGATTATCTGGATTTTGTAACCAGCCTGTCCTGGAAGACGCCCCGGGTATCTCCCATTGATTTGGAAAAGGCAGAGGCCATCCTGGATGAGGAACACTATGGATTAAAAAAGGTAAAAGAACGAATCATCCAGCAGCTTGCAGTTATGGCTCTGAATAAGAAACAGTACGGTTCCATTCTCCTGTTTGTGGGTGCTCCCGGAACGGGAAAAACCAGTATCGGGCAGAGCATCGCCAAAGCTCTGGGCCGAAAATATGTCCGCATCAGTCTGGGCGGCATCCGGGACGAGGCGGAAATCCGCGGCCACAGGAGAACTTACATAGGGGCCATGCCGGGAAGGATCATGGAAGGCATGAAACGCTCCGGCGTCTCTAACCCGGTAATGGTGCTGGATGAAGTGGATAAACTGGTGAAAGACTACGGCGGCGATCCGGCCAGCGCCCTGCTGGAAGTTCTTGACCCGGAACAGAACAATACCTTTACCGACCACTATATGAATGTGCCTTATGATTTATCCAATGTGCTGTTTGTCTGTACTGCCAACACCACCGATACCATACCGGAACCCCTGTTAAACCGTATGGAAGTCATTTCCTTCCCCGGTTACACGGCTGTGGAAAAATTCCAGATTGCCAGAAAGCATCTGTTTCCCAAAGCCCTGAGTGCCATGGGAATTCCCAAAGAGAAGCTTGCTCTCACAGACGAGGCTCTCTATAAGATTATTGACGAGTATACCATGGAAGCCGGTGTCCGGAGTCTGAAGAAACTTCTGGATACCCTTTGCCGGACAGCCGCAGTAAAACTGGTTAAAAAAGAAGACGGGGACTTAACCGTTACGGAAAACAACCTTTCCGAATATCTGGGAAGGAAACAGATGAATCATGAACACAAACTTCAGGATCCTCAGCCCGGAGTGGTTACCGGCCTTGCCTGGACCCGAGGCGGCGGAGAGATTCTGTTTATTGAAAGCAAACTGACAAAAGGGAAAGGAAACCTGTTAATCACAGGACAATTAGGAGATGTTATGAAGGAATCGGTTCAGATTGCCTTAAGCCTGGTAAAATCTCTCTATCCGGAAGAAGCCCGGAAACTGGAAAACCAGGATCTCCACATCCATGTGCCGGCGGGAGCCGTTCCCAAGGACGGGCCCTCTGCCGGGATTACCCTGGTCACGGCTCTGGCATCCCTGCTTACTGATAAACCGGCAGATCCGGACTGCGCCATGACCGGAGAAGTTTCCCTGAGAGGAAACGTTATGCCCATCGGCGGCCTTCCGGAAAAATTGATGGCGGCCCAGAGAGCCGGTATTTCCAGAGTATTCATTCCTTATGAAAACACAGAAGATTTGGAAGATGTGGCCGATGAAGTAAAGGATAAACTGGAAATCATTCCCGTAAAAAAAGTAACCGACGTTCTTGGCCGATTACTGTAATCCAATACCCTTTTACAGCAGCTCTTTGCTTAAGGTATAGAGAGCCTGCTGCAAACTGGGGACAAACCGGGGGTTCTCATAGTCCCCGTCTGCCTGCTTCATGGCGGCAAGCTGCTTTTCTGACAGGTTTGTCATCGTATAAATTCCCTGCAGCAGGGAAAGAAATACCAAAAGAAAATGCTCTTTCTTCTCCTGAGGGGCCTCCGGAAAATATTCCCGGAGGCTCTCTCTGATTCCATTCCAGAAAGGCAGCATCCCTTTCTTAAAATCTGTCAGTTTTTCCAGAGAACAGTTTTTTTCTATGGTTACATAATGAAAAGAAATCAGTTCCAAAAGCCGGGGATGGCGGGCTGCAGATTCCGCCAGTATCCGGCAGTACGATTCTCTGGATCCTTCTTTGTCTCTTTTCGTCTCCTCTTTTAAATCCTCCAGCCAGCAGAAATATTCTTTTCTCAGTATATCCAGGAAGATTTCATCCTTTGTTTTATAATAATTGTAGATACTGGAACGGCATATGGAAGTAGATTTTGCTATCTCTTTAATATTGATTTCCTCATACTCCATAGCAGCATACAATCTTTCACAGGCCTGTATAATTTCCTGCTGACGGTTAAATACCAGTTCTTCTTTCTTCTCCCTTTTCCAGTTGCCGTGCATAAAAAGGTCCTCCCTTACCTGTCTTCCCTCTTTTGGCTCAGTATAACACGGCGAAAGAAGATTCTCAATATCTGCCTTTTATCCGTTCTTCATTAGTTTTTTTCTGTACTTCTCACTTTCCCATCCCAGAATCCGGGCGCATTCTTCTTCTGACAGAAGATCCGGCTCCATATTCTGTTTTCGTATGGAATCGTGGATATAAAACAGGGCGGTCATGGTTTCTTCCAGAGCCATGGCTTCTTTTTCTCCGGCACAGTAAGATATGCCCTCTTCTGTGATCGTAATTTTGCCGGGCATACTGGGATCCAGAGAAAGTTCATTCTCTGTATAAACCAGTTGATCCGGGTAAATAGGCTGATACCGTACCCGGTTTACCAGTTCCCTGTCCCTTAGCTGTTTCAGCAGCCAGTCCTGACTGCTTTTATATCCCTTCTCCCCTTTGATGACAGAAGGAATTGCCATCTCTTCCAGTCCGAAAGCGCTTTTTAGTCCTTCATTGACCTGATCCATCAGGACTTCCGTCTCTTCTCTGGAAGCAGCGGTTGTGATAATTCCATGGTTCTTCAAAAAATACACCTGAGGAAATCTGCCGTTTTGCCGGGCATACTCCTGTCCGGCTTTCAGGATTTCTCTGGTCAGCTCATAGCCGGGGATGACATACTTCACCCCTGCCGCCGGAATCTTATTTTTCCTGGCAAAATCCAGGACTTTCTCCATTCCGCCTCTGGCGCACAGGAAAACATTGACATAGACCGGATGAAGATGCAGGACATAGGTATCCAGAACCGAATGAAAGCCCACTTCAATAGAGGCCCTTGCCTTTGGTTCTTCATAAATCTGTCTTCTTGTTTCCGAAGCAATTTCAATGCACCTCTTACTGCAGTCTTCTCCCTCATGCTCCTGCAGACAGTACTCTTTTATTTTTTCTGCGTTTACCGCCACATAGCCGTAATTTTCTGACATATCTTTCAGCCGGCATCCGGATGCCTTTACTGCCATCCACCCTCCGTCTGTCTTTACAGAGGTGTTGCCTCCCCCTGCCTGTACATAGTCCGGTCGGTTTCCTACCCTTACTGACATGGCAATCAGTTCTTCTACTGCTCTTTTTTCATTCATGAATTCCTCAGCCTTCTCTCTGTCCTTTTTTGAAATATTCATGTCCTCCCAGTTCCGGAATCACTTCCAGAATTTCCTGTTTCATGGTTTCCAGATCCTGTCTGGTTTCCCCTTCCATCCGTACGGTAATCCCCTGTTCTGTCACAGACTTGCGGATTAAAAACCAGCCGTGGGGGAAGGTTACCCGAATCCCGTCCAGTTCTTCAATGGGATATTTCACAGAAAATTTTCTGGCTTTTTTAAGGAGCGCATCCTGGGTTTCATAGAGACAAAACATGCGGATTTCCGGAGATACGCAGGACTTAGGCAGGGCATCTGCCATCTGAGCCAGGGATTTCCTCTTTCGTGTAAGCAGCTCACACATTTTCAGGGTTGCGTACAGTCCGTCATCCCGTCCGATTTCCCCGAAGAAGAAGTGCCCGCTGATTTCCCCTGCCAGAAGGGAATGATTCTCCAGAAAACGTTTTTTAATAAATCCGTATCCGCTTTTTTCCATAATCGCTCTGCCTTTGCATCGTTCCACGGTCCTGGGAACAATACTCATACTTTTCTGATCGTAAACAATGGAACCCGTCTGCCGGCTCAGGGCATCTTCAATGTATAAGACAAAGCTTTCTTCACTTAGAAGAACCCTTCCCTGATTGTCCACAAAGACCACCCGATCGCCGTCCCCGTCGTAGGCGGCTCCCAGATCCGCATGTTCTTCTCTGACCTTCTTGCAGAGATCCCCCAGACAGGTATAAAGAGCGGGGTTGGGATTCCGGTTGGGGAAACGTCCGTCGGGCTCCTGATAAAGAGTTACCACCTGGTATCCCAACTGTCTGGCAATTTGAGGATAATACAGGCCGGTCACCCCATTACAGCAGTCCATAACAATTTTTAAGTTTCCTCTGGGGCAGCTTTCTTCCAGGAAGCGGCGATAGCTTTCTTTAATCTCTCTTCGTATGCGCTCTCCCTTTCCTGTTACAAATTTCTTTCTCTTTACCAGTCTCTGGATTTCCTGAATCTCTCTGTCGGTAATCGGCATATTTCCAAACATCATTTTCAGCCCGTTGTACTGAGCAGGGTTATGAGAGGCAGTGACCATGATTCCCCCTGTCACTTCCAGCTCTTCAATGGCAAAGTAAAACATAGGCGTGGCAATCGTCCCCACATCGATCACAGTAATTCCGGAGTCCAGCAGGCCCTGAATCAGGCTCTCTTTTAATTCTTCTGTGGAAATACGCACATCCCCGGCCACACAGAGGGCTGCATTTTCATATCTGGTTCCCAGCGCCCGCCCGATGTGATAGGTCTCTTCGGCGCTGATTTCTTCCGGATAAATTCCCCGGATGTCACATTCTTTATAAATGCTCATAATCCCCCTCCTGTCCGGAATCGCTTCTGGTATTCCTCTTTTGCTTTCTGATAAAGTTCTTCATACTTTCGGATCAATTCGGGAACCGGGGGCACTTCCTGCCGAATCTGAATCATATGTTCCGAAGCTTCTTCCAGAGTATCGTAACAGGTCCCCGCCGCCGCCAGCATGGCACATCCCATGGCAGCGTCTACGATCCTGGGAACTCTTAAATTCCGGTTCAGAACACTTGCCCGTATCTGCAGCCACTCCTGACTGCGGCAGACTCCGCCTGTGGTATAGACCGTACTTCCCACCTCAGCCCCCAGAGCCTCCATCTGTTCAAAGGCAAAACGTTCCGCATAAGCCACTCCTTCCATTAAAGCCGCATAATGCACATTTTCATCCCGGATGTCGCCCATAAGGAAACCTTCTGCCTGATCGTCAGCAAAGGGAAACCGTTCTCCCTTTCCATGGAGAGGATAACTGATGACTCCCGTGGGAATGACTTCTTTCACATGGGTATTTCTCTCTTCAAATTCCTCTTTGGGAAAAGCATCGTTGAGACAGCGTCCGCCTATATTTGCCGCTCCGCCCAGCATCCAGGCGCCGGAAGGCAGTTTATGGGAATAGGTCCCTGCTCCGGGCGGAAGAAACAGCTTTTGGGTTACTCCTTTTAAAACCATCGTGGTTCCTATAATAGAAGCCCAGTCTCCCGGTTTTACCGCTCCTGCGGCCAGAGCGGATGTATATCCGTCTGTGGCCCCTGAGACAATCAGCATTTCCGGATTCAGTCCCAGCTCCTCTGCAGTCTGCGGACTTATTTTCTTTATAATCCTTCCCGGGGGAAGCACTTCCGGAAACAGCGCCGTATCCAGTCCCAGTTCTGTAAAAAAATCCGGCCATTTTTCTTCTACCAGATCATATCCTGTTTTTAATGCATTGGAATAATCTGTCACGTGATAAATTCCGCAGAGTTTTCCCACGAGATAGTCGGCCTGATGGACGTACCGGGCCGTTTTTTCATGAATCCGGGGACGGTGCTCTTTCATCCATAAGATTTTCGGAAGGGCAAAGGAGGGATGAAACTGATAGCCCATCTTTTTCTCCAGACCGGCTCCTGCCCGCCGGATTCTTTCTGCTTCTTCTTTTGCCCGGGTGTCGTTATACATAAGAGCCGGAGAAAGCGGCTGATTCTTATGATCCAGAGGCAGTACGGTGGCAGAGGTTCCGTCAATACTTAAGGCTGCAATCCTGGTATCGATGCCCGGTTTCTTTTCCAGTTCCTGCTGACAGCTTTTTAAAACCCTGCAGGCTGCTCTCCACCATACCTCCGGTTCCTGTTCGTATCCTCCTTCCCGCAGACTGCAGTTTAGTATTTCAAATCCTACAGAATGGGCGGCCAGAATATCCCCGTTTTCTGTAGTAACTACTGCTCGGACTCCCTGAGTCCCTATATCCAGCCCCATCAGCAACATCTTCCATTCCCCCTTATTTTTCCAGAACCTGCGGATTCATCAAGAACCGCGGTCTCTCTCCGTGAAAGAATTTCTCTGCCTCAGCCAGAACCATGGCCGGGCTGTCTGCGAAAGCTTCTACCGTGTCCCCGCTTTTGTGACAGCTAAAAGTGAGATTATCCAGGGTCAGAAGAGGATTATCTTCTTCAATCGGTTCCACATCATAATTATCAATGGCCGCCCCCATAATCCATCCTTCCTTTAATGCCCGGTACAGGGCTTTCATATCAATCAGCGGAGAACGGGCCGTATTGATAAACACAGCTGTTTTCTTCATCATACGAAACTGTTCTTCTCCCATCATACCTCTGGAAGTGTCAGAAACTCTGGCATGCATGGAGACTATATCGCTCTCCCCAAGCAGTTCTTCCAGAGAAACCGGCGTTCCCTGTTTTTCCCGTATTTCTTCTTCCCTTGCATAAGGATCATAAATCAGAAGCTTCACATGGAAGGCCTGCAGAAGATCCGCCACCAGATGACCGATGGTCCCAAATCCGATCAGACCTACGGTTCTGCCCTTGATTTCATGAATGCTGCCGCTGTTGGGGAATTTCTCTCTCCATTTCTTCTCCTTGGTCATGGCTGCATGGCAGCGTCCGATATTTCTCATCTCGGCAATCATCAGTCCTATGGTCATTTCCGCCACTGCGTTGGCATTGTGAGCCGGATTGGCCACCACAGGAATTCCCGCCTCTGTGGCAGCCTCCAAGTCAATGTTCTCAATTCCGCCCCGGTTAGTTAAGAGCAGTTTCAGATTTTTTGCTTCCCGGAAAACTTCTGAAGGTATCGGACACTGATGGGTCTGTATCACATCTGCATCTTTGATTTCCTCCATAATTTCCTGCGGAACCGGGACGCACCTGGAGCCGGTCAGTTCCATATTTTTAATATAGATTCTCATATCCTCTTTTGTGGTAGGCCCGAAATAAAAAAATTTCTGCCGGGTATATCTGGAAAACCCTTTTATGCCTTCCTTCATCATTTCCGGAGGAAGCAATATATCGCCAATACATACTATTTTCATATCCTTCTCCTTTCCTTCCCCTTACATATCGTTTTCTCTCCACCGCCGCTGATGTTCTTTAAAACAGGGAAGCAATACCTTCTGCAGTTCCACATAGGTCTGATAATTTATCCGGTATTTCTTTCCCCTCTCTTCATCCGGTTCATAGCATGCTCCCGGTACGATAATTTCCCGGGCCGCCTCTTCCATATTCTCAAAAATTCCTGCGGAAACTGCAGCCAGGATCACATCTCCGATGGCGGCTCCTTCCGCTTTCTCCTGGGTCTGCACACGGATTCCCAGAATATCGCTTAACATCTGCATCCATGCACTGCTGTGACAGGGCCCTCCTGTAGCCACAATCTCTTTCATCTCTTCCTTCTTCTTTCCCATTGCCTTTAAGACAATCTCCACATTCTGCAGCACTGCATAACAGGTTCCCTCCATCACTGCCCGCAGCATTTCCTGTTTGGTGGTTTTTGTATTCAGGCCGAAAAAGACGCCCCTTGCGTCCGGCTCATAAAGAGGGGAGAGTTCCCCTGCCAGATAAGGAAGAAAAACGATTCCGCCTGCTCCCAGAGGCGCCGCGGTCACATGATCACTCATGATTGAAAACACATCTTTCTTTAACGTCTTTGCCCACAGACTGTCCATCTCACAGACGGCTTCTTTCATCCACTGAAAGGCTCCTCCCGTATTGGACATCACTCCGATATTCATCAGATAATCCTTATTTACAAAGCCCAGACTCAGCAGTGCAGGATCCGCTTCATACCAGTTCTCTTTTGTATTTTTGGCCAGCATAATCACCGTGCTTCCTGTTCCGCAGGAGTAAGCCAGACGATCCTGGGTAAAGATTCCCATTCCCGCCATAGCCATTGCTGTGTCCGAGGCTCCGCCCAGTACCTCTGTCTTTTCATCTAAGGAAAGTTCTTCTGCCGCTTCTTTGCTCAGATGACCGATTACCTGTCCGCAGTCCACAAGAGCGGGAAACTGTTCCAGATTTATCCCCAGTTCTTCTGCCAGCTTCTCATCCCATTCTTTGGTATGTACATTGTAGAAATGGTAATTTACGGCCATGGAACGATCCAGGGCAAAGACTCCTGTCAGACGGTAATTGATATAATTGTTGCAGTCCACAAACATTTTTGTCTTTTTATAGAGTTCAGGCCGGTTCTCCCGGAACCAAAGAAGTTTGGGCAGAATATGATAAGGTCTTATACAGGCCGGATTCCTTTTTTGAATCTCCCGGGCATACTCCTTTTGTAACCGCCGGCAGACTTCCCCTGCCCTTCCGTCTGACCAGATGGCTCCGTTGCACAGAGGAACTCCCTTTTCATCCAAAGGCGTCAGCGTAGGTGTGTGGCTGCTTATGGAAATGACTTTTACCTCTTCTTTGGAAAAGCCTCCCTGCTGTAAGAGGACGCGCACGCACCAGCGAAAGGCTTCCCACCATTTCCGGGGATCCTGTTCCATAAAGTTTTTCTCTGGCGTCAGCACCGGATAACTTTTATAGGCGGAAACCAGCAGTTTTTTCTCTTTCTGGCTATATGCCAAAGCCTTTACCCCATTGGTGCCGAAATCAAATCCCATTACAATTTTATCTTTCATCTGCTGTCCTTCTTTCTTTACAGAAGCGGATATTTGCCATATCTGGCCACTGCCTCATACATAGCCTGCACGTTTTCCATGGGAACGCCGCCCTGTATATTATGGGAGGGAGCACAGATATAGCCTCCGCCCTGTCCTAAATCCCGAATCCTTTTCTGTACTTCTTTTTCCACGTCTTCCGGTGTTCCCTGGGCCAGTACCCGGACACTGTCCACCCCTCCGTGGAAACAGAGTCTGTCTCCGAATTCCCGTCCGATTTTCTCTGTATCCATCCCTGCCGCCGAAGGCTGAATGGGATTTAACATATCAGCTCCCGCTTCAATAAAATGAGAGATAAAGGGGTAGACCCCGCCGCAGGTATGGATGGATAATTTGCCCTGAGGATTTACCTTATGAAATTCGTTTTTTACATGGTTCCATTCCACTGCATGGCGGGGTTTTACCACTCTTGCATAATAGTCCGGATGAATCAGCGGGCCGTTCTGAGTGCCCACATCTTCTCCGCAAAGGCGCACGTAGGTCAGATATTTTCCGATGGTCTGCATGACCATGGTTTCCACCTGCATCTGTATCTCCCTTGTTTTATCCATAATGGCTTCCACGATTTCCGGCTCCATATGCAGGTACGCCAGATAATCTTCAAAACCCAGCAAAAACTGGCCCATTTCAAACAAATGACCTCCGAACTGACAAGTCAGGGCAAAGTCCGTTTCCTCATACAGACTTTTTACCATGGGAACGGCTATTTCCGGATCGTAAAGCTCTTCCGGATCGGGCCAGTCATAAGCATATACATCTGCCACATCCTCAATTCCTTGCAGGGGCGGCTTTCCGTTAATGTACATGAAATCCGTACTGGTATCCCAGATCTTAATTCTCTGTACTCCCCACTGATCCCGGAATTCATCCTGGTCAATGGTAAAATTTTTAGGCACAAAGGCGTTTGCCGAAAAATGCATCACATCCACATTCAGTTTTTCCAGAACCTCCACACTGGGAAATGCATGGTTGCAGTCATCCCACCAATAAGGCTCAAATTTCGTTCCCAGATAGTCGCACAGTTCCTGATACGCCGGCGGCGAGATTGTCAAATCACAGGGACACCGATCCGGCTCTTTATGGTTTAAAGCCGTCTCCACCCTTTCCCTTCTCGAATATACTTTTCCCATTTTCTATCTCCTTTCCGGTTCCCGGATACGCATTCCTGTGGTTTTATCAAACAGATAAAACCGATCCTCTTTCATTTTAATCCGGATTTTATCCCCTTTTTCCAGCACTTCTGTATCTTCTGCAACGATGGTTAAAAAGGTATCCTCAATCCGGATACTGATAATTTTCTCTTCTCCCAGATTCTCAAAGACATCCACTTCCAGAAGGGCGTCATAAGTCTCCCCGTTTACAATTTCAATATTGGTAGGACGGATTCCTATGATATATTCTTCCCCGTCTTTTATTACCGGATAAAACTTCCGGGGCACCTTTATGGTCTCCTGGTTTTTCAGTACAAATACCGGAGTTTCCCCTTTTCTCCCGACTCTCACAGTTAATAAATTCATAGGCGGTTCACCGATGAAGTCTGCCACGAAAAGGTTTACCGGATCATTATAGATTTCCTCCGGTGTTCCGTACTGTTGTAAAACACCCAGCTTCATTATGGCGATTCGATCTGCCAGGGACATGGCTTCCATCTGATCGTGGGTAACCAGAATGGTGGTACATCCTATCATTTTATGAAGACGTTTAATCTCTCCCCGCAGGATCTGCCGCATCTTCCCGTCCAGATGGGATAAGGGTTCATCCAGCAGGAGAATATCCGGATTTCTGACCAGGGCTCTGGCAATATTCACTCTCTGTTTCTGGCCGCCGCTTAAAGCGCTTACCTTTTCTTCCAGGAGGGTTTCTACTTTCATAATCCCGGCGATTTCCAGAACTCTCTTTCTTACTTCTTCTTTGGGGAGTTTATGGGCCTTCAGGCAGAATGCAATGTTGTCATAAACACTTAAGGGAGGATATAAGGCGTAGTCTTCAAAAGCCAGACCGATTCCCCGGTCCTTCGGATGCAGTCTGCTGATGTCCTGATCTCCGATTTGGATTTCTCCTTTTGTAATCTCTTCCAGCCCTGCAATCATTCGTAATGTGGTAGATTTCCCACATCCGGAAGGACCTAGGATACCGATAAATTCCCCGTCCGGAATCACCAGACTTAAATCCTTCACCGCATAATTATCCTGCTTTAAGGAAGCGGCTTTTCGCTTCTTTTTCGCTGTATTTTCATACATTTTATAAACATGATTCAGTCTAAGCTCTGCCATTTCCCCTTCCTCCTCTTACCGTTTGCCTCTGATGTCTTGCCAGAAATTCTTTCGTATCACTGTGGAAAAACAGACATTTTTCCATATCAAAACGAAGGTATATTTTCTCATCAATCTGAAATTTTTCATCTACTTTTACTGTAAAACGAATCATCGCCTGTTCTGCCTTAACCACCAGTTCCACCTTATTTCCCAGTGGTTCGTTGGTATAAATCTGTCCCTGTATACATCCCTCTTTGGGCGTTCTGAAATACTGAATAGCCGCACTTCTGGCTCCCAGATCAACTGTGGTTACTTCTTTCTCTCTGAGTACCCGGGCCACATCTTCCGGAAGAAGACACCTGTGGTTTTCCCAGGGAAGTTTCAGATACAGTTTCCCCTGTTCCTGTACAACCTGGCCGGGAATTAAGTTAATCTCACAGTCTCCGAACAGCTTTGCCACAAACTCCGTTCCCGGAAATTCATAAACCTCACCCGCTGTTCCGGTCTGTACAATTTTCCCTTCATTTACAACGGCTATCCGGTCGCCCAGACTCATGGCCTCTGTATAATCATGGGTTACATAAACCGTAGTGGAATGCAGTCTCTCCTGAATACTTTTTAATTCTTTTCGCATAAAATTTCTGAGTTTTGCATCCAGATGGGCCAGAGGCTCATCCATCAGAAATACATTGGGATTTCGCACGAGGGCTCTTCCCAGAGCGATTCTCTGCCGCTGCCCGTTGCTGGCCTGAGCCGGCTGTCTCTCCAGAAGCTCTGTAATATTTAAAAGTTCTGCCACTTCTTTTACCTTCTGATCGATGATTTCCTGTGGCTGCCGGTGCATTTTTGTCCGCATGCTGGAGGCGATATTTTCATAGACCGTCTTATGAGGATAGAGGGCATAGTTTTCAAAAACCATAGCCACATCCCTGTCTTTCGGCTCCACATAATTCATGTTTTTTTCGTCAAAATAAACGTCCCCTTCATCCGGATCCGTAATTCCGGCAATTACATTCAGAATAGAGGTTTTCCCGGCGCCGGCGGGACCGAAAATAACGAAGAATTCATTGTTTTTTATATCCAGGGAAATTTGATCCAGCGCTTTTACACTGCCGTATGTTTTCGTAATCTCTTTTAATCTGATTCCTGCCATATCTTCACCTATCCTTTCACCGCGCCAAAGCTTAAGCCGCGCACCAGATGCTTCTGAATACAGAGACAGAGAATGATTTCCGGCGCTATGGCAATCAGGGAAGCGACGGCCATCTGTCCATAATGAACCGTATCCGTAGCAATATAGGTGAGGGCCGATACTGTGATGGTCTGGATATGGAATCCGCATAACATCAGTCCGAAGGTAAAGTTATTCCAGCAGAAGATAAAGGATAACAGAGCCGCCGCCACCAGTCCCGGCCGAATCAGGGGGATCAGCATTTTAAAGAACACCGACCACCAGCTATAACCGTCCAGTTCCGCCGCCCGTTCCATTTCCACCGGAATATCTTCAAAATATCCCCGCAGCACCCAGATTAAAAGGGGCAGCCCGATAAACTGATAAATCCAGATCATTCCCAGATAGGTATCGTACAGATGCAGGGTCTGGAAAATGGCAAATAACGGAATGATAATTAATATTTCCGGCGCAAATTTAAAAGACAAAATGGTGAAAGCGACGCTTTCCTTCTTCTTAAACTGATACCGTGCCAGGGCGTACGCCGCCGGCACTCCCACAATCACAGAAATCAGCACTGCTCCGGCACAGATAATGAAGTTATCCGTGAAGGCCTTTACGTAATTTCCCGTGGTGAGCACGTTTTTAAAGTTTTCCAGGGTAGGTTTGAAAATAAACAGGGT
>ERZ1643250.425-NODE-425-length-45483-cov-8.251167_pt1 | contig 45483 bp, 66 predicted proteins | sample MGYA00579262_ERZ1643250 | MGnify/ENA primary metagenome ERZ1643250 (study PRJEB29033, sample SAMEA4952265) | chicken gut metagenome | biome: Broiler Chicken; feature: Gastrointestinal Tract; material: Caecum | place: Ireland | collected 2018 | study: Broiler...
TGCGGAATGCTTTAATCTTTTGAGTGTTTAGTAAATTGTATGCAGTATTTTTCCCTATTGCCAGCATATCACATAGCTCATCTACAGTTATCAGATCACTGTATATATCTCGATTCATTAAAAAACCTCCTTTATTAAAATAAGTATTTAATGTAGTGTTTAACTTTTTTTGAATTCAAAAACAAAAAAGATAAGGCTAATAAAGAAGAGGTGATTGTTAAAAATTAAATGTTATTAACAATGAAATAATCGACGCTTGGATAAGCTATCAGCGATTAACTTTATGTTTTAAGAATGGTATATACTTTTGCCATTATGGTTGAATACTGAAAAAAAGGAGAGTTTTTATGCAAAGTAAGAAAAATAATAAATCTATATGTTTGAATTTATCAATAGAGGAATATCAGATATTAGAAGATAAGGCTAAACGAAGAAAGTTGGATAAGACTAATTATATAAGATATTTAATAAATGCAGATCAAGACGATCTGTACAGTGTAAAAGCGGACAGGGCGTTACAACAGATTTCAGCGGGTGCTGAGAATTTAGCTGACATCTGTAATATGAATAAACTAGATCAAAATGAGATCCTTGAGAATTGTGATGCGATTATAAAGGGGGTAAAAACGTTATGGCGTTGTTTATAGTAGCGAAAGAATTAGAGGGAGAATCACAAGATTATAAAGATTGTATATATAGATATAATAAAGATTTGAGAAATTTAATCTTCTATTGCTATAATCATTGCACGTCCTATGTAATGAATAATCTTTATCCTTTTGGAATGGCGTGCGTATACGATCAATTTCTGTATCTTCAAAAGAGAAGATTTAAGAAAATGAATACAAAGGCGTTACACTTTATCATCAGCTTTGATTCCATGAATTATGAAAGCGATCTGGATAATAATACTTTGGTAAGTATTATGCAAATGCTGAATAGATTCTGCTTTGAGGAGTATCAACATATTTTGTTTCTGCATACTGATAAGCCGAGTCATCATCATATTCACTATATAGTCAATCCGGTGAATATAAATAATTTACATATCTGCAGATGGTCTTTTTGGAGTGTGGCGTACAGTTTCGCAGAGGTTTTAGGCGACTTATATGATATGCCTTTAATTCCAGTAACTTATCAGGATGAACGGGGGAGTATAGTAAAAGGTACAGAAACAGGAAGTATGGCTTATCAGCAGAAGTTTATACAGAGATACAATTTAAAGGAAGGATAAAATGTGAGCAGGAGATTAAAAAATCATGCTGTTGTTGGCTGTAATGGTAATGGCGTTACAATGTAAAACGTTTGATATTATAAAAAGAATGGGTAACATGGGAAGATTTCTGTGTTACCTTTTTCGTTTTAGGAGGACCTGTAAAAATGGATGAATTGAATATACTTGATTTTATAGATTCAGAAGACATCAGAGAATATAACAAGGATACTTTGTTCTCTCCAACACAGAAAGCACTTTTGATTGGACATTCTAAAAAACAGACGATAGAAAAAAAGATAAAGGCTATGGACAGGCTGCTTCTTGAATATTTGGACTGGGATTTTCCGTATATAGATGCTGATGATAAAAAGCAATCATTTAGAAAAGTAATTACTGAAGAAGTTAAAGAGTGGAAAGAGGTTCTTGAAAAACGTTATGACAATAAAGAAGCTGTTTATATTGCTAGATTAAGTGAAGTAGAGTTTTTATCAAGTGATGATGGGAATCCAAGATTCTTTTCTAATTATGCCAAAGCATATGAAAGTCTTATGCTTGCCAAAAAAGGATATCTTGATAATCTGGATCTGAAAGATGTACAAACATTAGGAGAAATCATCAGAATTACGGTAGACGCAGGTAATGCAAGTTATGGTTACGATGAAAGACACTATCTATTCGATACAGATATGAGATTGATTGATGTGTACAGAAAATGCCATGAGGATAACTGTCTTGTGAACGGCATGGATGCTTACCGGTGTTATATTCCAGTGCCGTTTAAAGCTGGAGATATTGTAAAGTGTGTATCCCCTTACCATGAGACATATTACGGAGTCTTTCCATATGACTGGAAAGAGCCGGAAAACAGATACGGGATAACAATGTATGTATCATTAGATACATATTATGCAAAAGAGAAGCTTTTTGAAATTACAGATGAGACTCCGGTTCTGGAACTATCCAAGTGCAGAGATGATGAATTACCAGAGGAACAGAGAATACTTAAGGTGATCAGCGCTGTAAGAAAAGGTGAACTGGATTTTTATACTATATTGAATCGGCTGAGTTGCCGCAAGCTGGATGATTTGGTAAAGTGGTTTTATAAAGAATGATTATTTGATGGTGGTAAGGCTGTACGGTCTTACCACTTAATTTTATGGAGGATTGTGAGTATGAGATATCCGTCGGATGAATTATATTATGAACAGGTGACGGTGACGGGACATACGGCATTGTATACCAATGAAAGGATAAAACGGGATACAGTACCGGATGGATGGTATCTGTATGAGGTAAGGCATGATGATGAGTGTCAGGGCATCCCCTGTGAGATAGCTAAAGGGATTCTGGTAAACTTTTGGGGCTCTTTATTGATGCATGATGAATTGCCGGAAGTAGAAAAAGAGGGATCTCTATATATCAGTGAGGAAGAGTGGATTGCTGATACAGCAGAGGAATGTATGCTAAACGAATATTTAGGTAATTGCGAAACTCGCTAAGTTCCTTAGCGATCTCGAAGCAAATCAGGAAAGAATGCTTGCTTTTCACGGATTGTGGAATGAAAAGAGAATTCTTACACATTTTAGGCGCACTTTAATAAGCCATAGGCTTTATGGAGTTGGTAAGTCCTATGCAATGAGAGGTTTTAAGCTGCGAATGTATTCATGATGCTTAATCTTATGTGCAAGAACAACAGTAATAAGCTGCGTGATACCGGAAAGGATCAGATCAGCATGTAAAGTCTTCTCGTTTTGAGTTCGGCGTCCTGCAAGACAAAGATTATCCTTGATGTGATTGATGTCTCTTTCAACAACTGTTCGGATTTTGTAGGTGTTGTCCCATTCTTCGGTTCCCCGGATTGTTCCGGGATAAGCGCGAAGATCCTTTTCCGGATAGATGTAGACCATTCGTCCACATTTAGATGAACAAATATCAGAACCGGGGCGCTGTCGGAATGCTCAGGACAGACCTGTTAGAGAAGTTTGCCGAACAAGGCGGCTGCGATCTTTACATATTACCAAGTTCGATCCATGAAGTGCTGCTGCTGAAAGATGATAAAATGCCTGTGAACGAGTTGAGAGAAATGGTCCGGTCGGTAAACCGTGGTGTGGTGGATGAGATGGACCGGCTTTCAGATGAAGTGTATTATTATCGGAGGGGAAGCGGAAAAGTGGAGATTGCGGCATGAGGAATGATAATTTTATAGAGTAATAATGGTTCATTTGGCTGAATTAGCATGACATTCAGCTGTTTCCAGGACAATAGTGAAAGCTTATCTTTATCTGTCAGGTCAAAAAAGAAACTTGAAGTGGTGTTATAATTGATGCTGGTTTATTATGGGTAAAATTAACATGTTAATTTACATTGAGATTTTGGAAAAGAGGTGGTATTCTATATTATATAGAAAGGATGCTGGTCATATGCCGAATATTAAGCCAATTTCAGATTTGAGAAATTACACAGAGGTTTTAAAGGAAGCTCAGGAAGGTGCGCCTGTATTTCTTACAAAGAATGGGCGCGGCGAATATGTCATACTGGATATGAAAGAGTACGATAAGATGAGAGCAACAATCGCTTTGATGTCTAAGCTGGAAGAAGGAGAACAGTCTGCAAGGAAAGAGGGATGGGCTTCTGCTGATGAAGTAGAAGCATCATTGGGGATCTGAAGATGGAATTATATTATACGCCAAAAGCAAGAAATGATCTGCTTCAGATCAAGGAATCAATCATAGAGAAATTTGATGATGAAGACCTTGCAAAAAAGATATTAAGGAAAATGACAGAGACAGTTCGTCAGCTGATTACATTCCCCTATCTTGGACAGGAACTTTCAGGGATAACCGGAATATATACAGATTACAGATGTCTTTTCTGCGAGAAAAATTATGTGTTTTATCGTATTGAAGCGGATCGGGTCTGTGTGATCAGGGTGCTCAATGAAAGGCAGGACTATATGAGGATTCTGTTTGGTGTATTAGAGAAAAATTAAACATTTCCGTTTGATTATAGGTATCAGCCCACGGTCTGCTGCAGAACGTGAGCTATTTTACAATGTCGGCTAAGTTGTAAAATCAAATGCGACAAGGGTTAATACTCTATCGCATTTGATTTTTTTATACAGAAAATCAAAGAGTGTAACAAGAGAACAAAACTCTTGTGGCACTCTTTTTTTATTGCGAAGAAAACAGAAAGAAAGGTGGTTGGACATGAGAAAAGGAGCGAAGCGGCTTAATTATGCAGATAGGCAGCGGATTGAGAACATGAAGAAATCCGGGGCAAAGGTTACAGAGATTGCCCAGGCGGTGGGAGTACACCGGGCTACTATCTACAATGAATTGAAGCGTGGCGGAGAGCCTTACCGTGCAGAAATAGCACAGAGAGCGTTATAAACGCCGCCAGGCAGCAGGGCAGGAAAGCGAGGAACTTAACATGAAGCAGAGAACACTTTACCAGGTGCGAGTTACCCAGGAAATCCCGTTTTGTGACTATGACGAGGACGGGGAAGAAACCCAGGTAAGCAGCGGACGCATAGAAGAGTATGTGGCCGGGAGATTTTCAGCAGAGCATAACGCAAAACTCTTTGCGGAAGCATTGGAAAACGAGATTGCAGAGGGAAGCGGCTATGTAACAAATTGCTTTACGCCGAAAGTCTCAATTATAAAAATAATCCAAACGGAAGAGTTGGTGGACTGATAGAAAAGGGGGCGAGGGCTTTAATATGAGCAAGTGCATTGTGAAAATTTTAAGAGACGAAACGCCGGGCGGATTGGCGGAGAAAATCAACAAAGAATTAGAGGAAAACACACGGTCATGGGACACGGTAACGGGTATCAAATACCAGGTGGCAGTAATTCCGATTATGAGAGGGAAAGAAATAGCCGGGTTTAAAACGGAGTATTCCGCACTTATACCAGGGTAATGAATTTAGAAAGCGAGGAACTTAACATGGGAAAAATACCGGAATGGATTTATGCACCAACAAACTTTTCCCCGGAACTGGAAAAGATGTTTGCGGCAGTAGAAAAAGCCCTGGGCTTTAAACTGTTTATTTGGCAGAAAACATTTATTGCCAACACAACATATAGACGGAGTGGAAGAACCACGGCGGAAATATTACGGGCTTTATTGAACGTATCAAAACCGCCCTTAGATTATACCAAGCCAGCAGCGGACCACATGGAGCGGATTTATAGAGAAGAGACACGGGAAATAAAGGCGAAACTGGACGCCGCCGGAATACCGACAAGGACCGTTTTCTTTACCGGGCAGGAGAAACAGAAATATTACCGTGAAGCGGAAACCGGGCAGCAGAAGAAAAATATAATACCGGAATTTACGCCGGAATATGGAAAGAGGATATGGCTATGAAAACCACGGCAGAAATGACACTGGGAAGTCTTTTTGACGGGATAGCCGGGTTTCCATTGGCAGCCAGGCGGCAGGGTATCAAAACGGTATGGGTAAGCGAGATAGAGCCGAATTGTATAGACATAGCAAAGCGGCATTTCCCGGAAGCCCTACAACTGGGAGACATTACACAGATAGACGGGGCAAAAATCCCCGTTGTGGATATTATCAGTTTTGGAAGCCCTTGCCAGGATTTGAGCGTTGCCGGAAAACAGACGGGGCTTGACGGTTCCCGTTCCGGCTTATTCATGGAAGCCGTGAGAATAACCAGGGAAATGAGGGAAAAGACAAATGGACAATATCCAAAATATATCATTTGGGAAAATGTGGCCGGGGCTTTTTCAAGCAATAAAGGCGAGGACTTCCGCCGGGTCCTGGAAGAAATCACACAGAGCAACATTTCAATGCCTAAAAGTGGGAAATGGGCAACCGCCGGAATGGTTGGAAATGAGGGACCAGGGGGGGACGTTCAGTGTACCGCATGGCGATTGCTTGACGCTCAATTTTGGGGAGTGCCCCAACGTAGAAAACGTATCTACCTTGTCAATGATTTTGGAAATGGACGTGCCGGACAAATACTTTTTGAGTGCGAAAGCGTGTTGGGGTATCATTCGCAGGGCGGAGCAGAGGAACAAGGAAATTCCAGTAATTCTGAAAATAGCCTTACTGGAACGGATTGCAGAGGAATGGCAGAGGACACAGACGGACAAATGAAATTAGACTTTGGCCGCACCGCAGACAGAATTTACATAAACGCAAAAACAAGCGTAACGCTCATGGGAAACGCCGGGGGTGGCGGTGGGAAAACGGGATTGTATTTACTTCCCACTTACACAATTATAGGAAACATTATTGGCAGGAGTAACAAGGCCGGCGGAAACGGAAAAGGGATTGACGATACGGGAATATGTCCAACCTTAACCACATCAGACAGGCACGTTGTAGCATATAACGCAAGCGGCTATGGAGAGTTTAAAGAGGGCGTGGGCACATTGAAAAAGAGCCGAGGGGTAGCAGGGGGCGGAAGTGAAACCCTTGCCGTGATAATGGAACGGATTGCCGCAGCGGTTAAATACCGGGCCCGCCGCCTTACGCCGCTTGAATGTGAACGCCTGGACGGGTTCCCGGACGAATGGACAAGGTACGGAGCAAGTGGCAAAGAAATGTCCGACAATGCCCGTTACATGGCACTGGGCAATAGTATAGCGGTTCCATGTGCGGAGCGTGTTTTTATCGGCATAAAGAAAGCAGAAAGCGAGGAATGAAGAATGGGAGAAAAAGGGCTTTATTTTGCGGCGAGGGAAGCGGAAGAAATAGGCTTTTCTATTGCATTGGTGTACATACCGCAAGAAAAGGATTTGCAGTTTTCTATTATGTTGGGCAGTTACATGGTTGCTATTGGGTGGACATTTTAAAAGAAAGGAAAACAGAGCATGACAAATTTAGAAGTGTTTTTATTGATTGCGGTTTTATTGATACTCATAGGCGGCGGAGTAATTTTATACCTGGCACTGGCCGGGTTAGCCATTATCTATTCAATGGGTGCAAATGAAAGCCCAAGGGGACGCCGTATTTTCTTTGGTGTCCTGGGCGTGGTTATGATAGTTGCCTTTGTGTGTGCTTCCATTTATTTGCACAAGTACGGGTGGCCGTTATGAAGTTACGGGAATTTTTGACCGTATTTGAACAATCGGACAGATTGCGGATTGTGAAGAATGAAAAGGCCGTTTATACGGGGTTCCTGGCCCTCATGGCGCACGCCGGGAACATGGAAGCACTTATGGACGCAGAGGTTAAGCGGTTTAGACCAATACCGGAAATAAGACATAAGGAATGGCAGAAACGTGGGCTTATGGCACCGTTACAACCACAGGAAACGCCGGAATATTCCTTTTCAGATTTGCAGATGAACCTATACAACACCATTTATTTATAGGAGAACGAGACATGGCGGACATGACAATAACGGTAAAAATTGAAGATTTGCCGGAATTTAAGGCCAGGCTTGCCAGGATAAAGAAAATTATGCGGCGGCGTGCCTGGGTAAACGGTCATAGGACCGGGAAAGCGAGGAAAAGCACATGGAAAAGAGCGTGACACCATTAAACGGAATTGTGGAGCCGGATTTTTTGGAATACCTGGACAAGACATTTAAGCGGTGGCAGCAGTTAGCCGCCCAGGGCGTGACACTGGGTAGCCGTGAGATTGCAAAATTGACAGATACCGTATATGGGGCGAAACTTAACGCCCGTTATGGATTTGAAGCAGTTGCACGCCGGGAACCGGACGAAGAGGGACAGGACCGTTTTACCCTTATGATTTACAAGAACCGTGAAGCGGTGGAAAATGACCCACCACTTTATCATTTCACAACACCAATTCACAGATAAGAAAGCGAGGAATTTAACATGGGATTTATGGACGGATTTACAAGTGACGGAACCGTGGACATGAAGCACACGGAATATTACAACCTTATGAAAGAAGCGGCAAAAGCGGAATTGTTGAGCAATGCAGTAAAAGCGGAAGTGCCGGGCTTTTATATCCAGGCAATGATTACCAGAGAAAAGCCGGAATTTTTAAGCGAACTGAAAGCAGAGGAAGAGGACACGGGCTTTCATGCAGAATATGAGCAGATTACCGGGGCAGTTGTTTCCATATTTGAAGCATGGCAGAAAGAAAACGGCGTGGAGAGTGCCGCCACTTCCTTGCACCGACTTATTGACACCCTGGAACAAAACCGCATTGACGAATTAAGGACGATTGCGGAAAACCAGGAAGAACACCGGGAGCAGATGAAAGCGGCGTTTAGAGAAATAGAAGAAACCATGAACGCCATGGCGAAAATGCCGCCTATTACCGTATGTGTGAATTTTGGGAGTAAGAAAGGACAGGCGGCAGCAGGAGAACCGGAAGAGGGCAACCCCCAGGACCGTGATTGTTGGAGTTGCCGGACGTGTGGCAATACAAAGCCCGTAAGAATGAACGTGGATAAATGCCGGGAGTGTGAGGACGGAAGCCAATACACGGAAGCGGACACGCCGGACGAGAAAAGCCACGAAATGGAGAGCGAAGAGGAAAGCGAGGAACCGGACAATGGCAATGAATGAGTTAAGAAAAGAAGTGGAAGCCGCCGCAATGGCGGAATTAAACCGGGCAAATGCAAAGTTTCCCTTATTCAATAGCACACATGAGGGTTACGCCGTCATTTTAGAGGAAGCAGAGGAAGCCCAGGAAGCAATGGAAAACGTAAAAACTTCCCTGGCCGTCCTTTGGGACCGGGTAAAAGGCGTAGAAGTGACGTGCTTCCTGGACGAAGATACCACACCAACGGCAATTTTCCACCAGGCCATTGACGCCGCTTGTGAAATGGTGCAGACGGCGGCCATGCTTTTAAAGTATGAAATGAGCCTGGGAGCAAAGGCAGGAGAGAAAGGAGAAAACACACATGGCGATTTATGCGGTTGATTTTGACGGCACACTGGCAGTTACCAGGTTCCCGGAAATCGTGGAGCCGAAACGGAAGATAGTAGCAGCGGTTAAAATGCTCAAAGCAAACGGCCACAAGGTCATTCTTTGGACGAGCCGGGCAGGGCGTGACCTGGAAGCGGCGGTGGAATGGTGCCACGGGCAGGGCTTAGAGTTTGACGCAGTGAATGAGCCTTTGCCGGAGCAGGTGGCAAGGTGGGGGAATGACACAAGAAAGGTTTATGCGGATTTTTACATAGATGACAAAGCCATGAGCGTAAGCGAGTTGGAAGCCATTATGGACAAAGTGGTGGACATTGTGGGCGAGTATGTAAACCAGTAGCAGGAAAGGGGACGCCATGATAAAGCGGATAATTGGGGCGTTATACGGGATTTTTTTAGAAGAACCGTTGGACCGCCTACATAATTGGCAAAAGAGATTTGAAAAAGAATATCTGAACTATTGCCGGACGGGGTGCAAGAATTGTTACAAGTGGAATGGTTATTGCAGGAGCCAGGCAAGCGGAACGCCCTATAAGAAATTCCGCCGGAAGTATCACGATATGAGTAAATATCGCACAGATGTATAAGCAGGAAAGCGAGGAACTTAATATGGCAGCACAGGCGGAACGGTTAAAAATATCAATCACAGAAGAAAATAGAGCAATTAAAGCCTTGCAGGAAGCGGCATACATAAAGGGGTACATGACCGCAGAGTTGAGGGAGCAGGAAAGGAGAAAGAAAGCGAGAGAACGCAAGAAAAGAAAAAGGTATTTTCTTACACAAAAACTCTATGGCGTGGCAATGCTTATTCTTACGGCGGTTTCAGTAAAGCTATTAGAGGGGGATATAACGGCGGCGTTTATCCTGGTTCCAATGGGAATAGTGCTAATTACTTCCAAGGAAATGCTGATTGTAAATAAATATTTTTGGGAATGTGAGGGAAAAGAATGGTATTTGTAATCCAGGGAATGAAGTATGACACGGAAAAAATGCGGAAAGTGGCAACCGTGAAGAAATGGTATAGAGAAGATACCTTTTTGAACCGGGCAATGTTTCCGGGCCAGGAAGTAGGGCAGACACATAAATGTGAATTATGGAAGTCTGAAAAAGGGAATTGGCTTTTAACACATGAAACGGATTATAGCAAGAATATGGGCGAAGCCATAACAAAAGAGGAAGCCAAGGAACTTTTAATGAGGTACGCAACGCCAATATACGAAGAAATGTTTGGAGAGTTGCCGGAAGCGTAAAAGGGGCAAAGCGAAACCCGGTTGCAAGGTGGGGAACCAAAACAACCGGGTTGGAACTTAACACCCATATTATAACACAAGATATAGAGGAAATAAAGCGGTTTTTTCTATATATAGGAAGAAAGGCGGCAATCATGGCGATAAAGATTATTTTAGCGGCAGCAGGAGCCGCAACATTGATTTTGGCAGCCCTGGGCCTTTTTGCTTATGCGGTAGTAGCAAAAGCCTGGAACGAATTATTTGACTGATTTTTAGATAGAGCGGCACCGCTTCCCCGTCCTTGTAATGGGTATTAACAAACCGGACACCCTATTGAAATTATTTATATAGGGCATAAGGGACCCAGGCAGAGGGCAGGGGGAGAGAGGTTTTACATAAAGGTGGGGAACTATGAAAAAAAAACTCTATGACAATTACGATTATGAGGAAGCATACCAAAAGCAGATAGAGAACCTGGAAGAATGGGAAATGGAAAAGTTGATGAAAGACGGAAAGGTGGAGTGCCTTTATAGGACAACCACAACCAAGTCCGAGAACATCAAAAGCGGCACCATTCTGTTAGAAGCCCAGGTGTACCCGTCCTTTAAGGACAAAAAGGACGTGCCAGTGACAAAGCAGAAAAGGGAAACCAGGCCGTCACAGAAGAACCTAAACGACAAGAACGCCCGGCGTTATCTCATACGCCTGGCAAATATCAATTTTGGGAAAGGGGATATTTGGGCCACGTTTGGGTGGAATGATGATTGTTTGCCGGACAGCGAAGAGAGAGCCAGGAAAGACATACAGAATTTCATCAAGCGGATAAACCGCCGTAGGAAAAAGGCCGGGCTTGAAAATGCAAAGTATATTTATATCCTGGCAATGGACGGCTACAAAAGGCCACACTTCCACATTCTGTTATCCGGGGACGGGGTGGACCGGGACGAGTTAGAAGAATTATGGGGAAAATGTGACAGACCGAACACACGCCGGATAAAACCGGATGACGATTTTTTAATAACTGGCCTTGCCACATACATAACGCAGAACCCACACGGGACAAAGCGGTGGTGCCCGTCCAAGAATTTACAGAAGCCGCCGGAACCAAGCCGCAGTTATTCAAAATTCAGAAAAGCCGGGGTTGAGAGAATGGCAAAGGATTTTGAAGAGTTAAAGGCACAAATGGAAAAGGCTTACCCAGGTTATAAATTCCTGGACGCAGAGGTTAAGCACAACGGCTACAATGCGGCGTTTTATATTTACGCACGTATGGTAAAAGCAGGAGCGAAAGGAGCGAGACAAAGGAAATGAAAACGGTAGCAATTATTAACTTAAAGGGCGGCGTTGCCAAGACCACAACCGCCGTGTCCCTTGCGGAATTACTGGCAGAGGGGGACAAGAGAAGAAAACGGCCTGGCAGCAGGGTATTGTTATTTGACAATGACAAGCAGGGAAACGCTTCCCGGATTTTCGGAGCGTATGAGAGGGAGCAGGAAGCCGGGGCGTGCCGGATTATTAAGACCGGACGAATTGCCGGGAACATCAGAGACACAGAAGTGGAGAATATGGACATTGTGACGTGCAATTATTTCATGGAGTTGGCAGAACTGGAAATAAAGGCCGATACCGTGAACACGCAGCACGGGCGTTATAAGTCCGCCCTGGGGGAGATAGACGGGAAATATGATTTTTGCATTATCGACAATCCGCCGGATTTGGGCATGAATGTAATAAATGCCATGGTGGCGGCAGATGAAATAATAATACCCGTGTGCCTTGACGCCTATTCACTGGACGGCCTGGAAGAGTTGGTGGAGCAGATAAACCAGATAAGGGCACTTAATCCCAAAACCAGGCTTGCTGGGGTCCTCATAACAGACTATGAGAAATCAGACACAAGCGAAGCGGCGGAAAGTTGGATAAGGGCAAAGAGCGGTTGCCCGGTATTCTCTCAAAAAATCAGACATTCCAAGAAAGCAAAGGACGCCACATTTTACCGTTTAACGCCGTTGCATTATAGCATACGCAGCGGAGCCGCCCAGGATTATAAAGCCTTTGCGGCGGAATATGTGCAGAAATTTGGCGGACCGGCAGCAGGGGAAAGGAGTTAAGGGCATGGCATTTAATATTTTGGACATTATGAACGCCGCCACCAAGGCGGAAGCAGGACAGAACAGGGATTACCAGGACATTGTGGTAAATTACCGGGATATTGTGGTTACAAAGCATAACAAGTATAGCATGGACGAGTTGCAGGAGATAGCAACGGGCATAGAAATGGACGGGTTGCAGCAGCCACTTGTATTAGGCCGTGTAAACGGGGAATATTGGTTGGTTTCCGGCCACCGCCGCCTGGGCGGTATTAAAATCCTGGTGGCAGAGGGAAAGGCCGGGTTTGAGAATGTGAAATGCCGCTATAAGGACATGACGGAAATAGAATTTAGGATTGCACTTTTGGTGGGTAACACATTCAACCGGAAAATGACGGATTACGACCTTATGACCCAGGCCGCAGAGTGGAAAGAGGTATTGACCCAGGCAAGAAAAGAGGGACTTTTAATCCTGGAAGCCGGGGAGCGGGTCCGGGATTATGTGGCCGCCGTCATGGGGGAAAAGGTGCCGAAGATACGGACCCTTAACACCATTCACGAAAACGCCACGCCGGAAGTCAAAGAGCAGTTTAAAAACGGCAACCTGGGGATTACGGCAGCCATGGAAGCGGCAAAAGCGGACGAGGGCACACAAAAGGAGATTGCCAAGGCGGCAGAGGACAAGGGCGGACTGGGAGCTGAGGAAATAAAAGCCATGGCAGAGGAAAAGAAGCACCGAAAAACCAAGGAAGAGGAAACCAGGGAAGCCAGTGTGTCAGATACCGACACAACCGAGGAAGAAAAGGAAAATGCCAGGAAGTTGCACGCCGTAAAGATGATTGAAAAATATTATACCTGGTTAAATGACGAGGAAGTGGGCATTTTGGAACGTATGTTGGAAGATTGCAAGCGGCGTAAACGGGAATACGCCATTGAAGAGGGTTAGGGGGTTTATACATGAAATTGCAGAACATGAAGAGAGGGGAAACCACGGAGCAAATAACGCTTTTTAACTGGGCACAGAATAACGCCCATATTTTACCGTGTCTTTCCCTCATGTATCACATTCCAAACGAGGGAAAGAGGACAAACGGGGCGGTATTAAAGGCCATGGGTTTAAAGAGCGGAGTGCCGGACGTATGCTTGCCAGTGCCAAGCCATAATTTCAACGGCCTTTACCTGGAAATGAAATACGGGCAGAATAAGCCAACAAAAGACCAGGAAGCATTTATGGCGGCCTTGCGGCAGCAGGGCTATAAAACGGCAGTGTGTTATGGAGCGGACGAAGCAAAGGCGGAAATCATGGATTATTTGCAGGACCCGGACAAAATGCCGCTTTCCAAGTGTTTAAATGCCCCATGGATTAACGGGCGTTGTGACGGCGTGCCAGTGGTGGGGCATATGTTCAGCCGGGAGCCTTGCCGGAATTGTGAGAAACACGAACCAACAAAGGCAGAAGCCACACTGGAAGCCAACATGGCAGCAGTTGACGGCACATTTAAAAGGCCGATTATAACGGCTATCGTAAATCTTTCCGCCGGGGAGCCATTGAAAGGGCTTTCCCTGGGGGAAACCTTAGAAACCATAAACCAAAACCTGGCCCTTTTGGTAAAGGGGCAGCAGTTGACGGTTAAACAATCGGCGGCGGTGCTTACCGTTGCCATGGAAGCCTATAAACGGGCGGAGAAGAAAGGAGATTAAGTCATGACAAAAAAACGGACAGACGGCGGCCATGAGATACCGGAAGAGGATTTAAGGGAAATGGAGCAGGAAGAGGGCCGGGAAATGCCGGACGGAGTGGAGAGCCAAACGGGATATTGCCGTTTTTGCGGCCAGGCCGGAATGGTTCATACATTGACCGGGTGGAGCCAGGAAGATGTGGACGAAGCCGTAACGTGCAAGTGTGAGTGTGACGCCGCCAAGAAGTACGCAGAAAGCAAAGAGCGGGTCCAAAAAGCAAAGAGCCGCATAACGGAACTTTTCGGAAGCACCGCAGAAAGACCCATAGACCAGGACGTGGTTACGGTCATGCTTAACGTGGTTGACGCCATAGAAGCAAAGCACATGAAAGGAATAACCATTGACGTAGGCCAGGGCGTAAAAGCAAAGGTTTCCAAAATGGCAAAAGAAAGCATAAAAGTGGAGAGGTCAGAGACTTCCAAGAAAATCTATGAAGAGTAACGGGGGGGGGGGCAGAGGATTGGTAAAACTGGACGCCGATATTAAAGCAATAGCCCGTAGTATCATACAAGGCAATGAGAAGAGAAAAAAGAGAATAAAGAACGGCCAGGCAAGTGCCTTTGATTTGCAGGCCGCCCAGGTTGTAGACAATGCCTTGCGTGGTACGTGTGGGAAGATTGAAAGCGTCCGGGTACGGCGGCAAATGCAGGAGAAGATTTATAAGAGCATTGTTTATAATATGCCTTATGAGTACATAGCAGACGCCTTATGTGGCCGCCGCCAATTCTATGAATACCGCCAGGAATTTATTAAACGGGTAGCGTCCGCCATGGATATGCTACCGGAGCAGAAAGGGCAGGAACATGGGAATGGGAATTGATTTAAGCAGATTTAAAGTAGTGCATGGGGATAAGGTATTTAATGCAATAGCACTCATGGAAGTGCATATGCCGGAGAATGTGGAATGGGATAAAAGGGACATAGTTTTAAAACCGAAGTTTATTGATGTACTGGCAATCAACGAGGACGGCAATATTATTTCAATCCATGATGAAGCGTGGACGTTTCAGTTTATCCCCATTGTGGGGGAAATAGCCAGGCGGCAGCAGGACACAAAGTAAGTGGGTCAGAATGTCAGAGCGTTTTATATTAACATAGGCTTGTGGGTAAGGTTTACCCATGAGCCTATCAGCATGAGGGAAAGGACGGTGGCAGCAGATGAAAGAATATGCAAAGGACTTCTACAAGTCAGCAGCATGGAAGAGAGCCAGGCAGACAGTTATTAAACGGGCCAATGGGTTGTGTGAGCGGTGCAGAGCCGCCGGGCTTTATCGTCCCGGTGTGATTGTCCACCACAAGGATTACATTACGCCGGAGAATATCCACAACCCAGGCGTGACCCTTAGCCTGGACAACCTGGAATATCTTTGTGAGGATTGCCATAACAAAGAGCATAAGGCAAAGCCTAACAATCGTTATCGGTTTGACAGTGACGGAAAATTATTACCACCAAAAGGAGAAGAGCGGCGAACCACTCCCCCCGGTGGGTTGATTTTGGACGCCCCCACAAGAACCGAGGGAGATACTTCAAAAAAACTCCGCAGGGTCGCACGCATATGAGGGGGGTCAAAATATGGCAGAAGAAACAAAAAGTAACGAGAAGAAAGCGAAAAAAAGAACAAATAAACTTACAAATGCGAGGATAAAGAAAGAGATAGAATTTCTTACGCCCATGTTTGCCGGAATAGATGACGAGGACAAGAAAAGCCTTGTAAATTCGCTTGTTGAGGAAGCCGCATTTTTAAAAGTGGCTTGCTTCCAGGCGAAAGAAGAATTGAAAAAAGAGGGGCTTACAACGGAAACGGTAAACGCTTCACAGAAATTTGTAAAAGCCCACCCGTCAGCCACGATTTACGAGAAATATTCACGCCAATATACGGCAATTATTCACACGCTTATTGAGTATTTGCCGCCGAAAGAAAAGAAAAATATAAGCAGACTGGCAGCATTGCGGAATGGATAACAATTACATTTTCCAGTATTGGGAAGCCATACAGGACGGCACCGTAACAGTAGGAAAGTGGATAAAGACCATTTATGAAATCCTTGTGAATGGTTTAAAAAGTGGCAAATGGGATTTTGACGAGGAAAAGGCCAATAAGGCTATAAACTTCATAGAAAACTTTTGTCATCATTCAGAGGGACGAAACGATTTATTAAAACTTGAATTATGGCAAAAGGCCATAGTTTCAGCCATTTTTGGCATAATGGACAAGCGGACCGGTTATAGACAATTCCGGGAAGTTTTCATAGTTGTAGCACGTAAGAACGGTAAAACATTGTTTGCCGCCGCTATTGCGGCATACATGGCATATATAGACGGCGAGTATGGGGCAAAGGCTTATTTCCTTGCCCCGAAACTGGACCAGGCGGACCTTGTGTATGACGCCTTTTATCAGATTGTCCAAGCAGATGACGAACTGGACAGCATAACCAAGAAACGCCGCAGCGATATTTATATCAAAGAATTTAATACCAGTGTGAAAAAGATAGCCTTTAATTCCAAAAAGTCGGACGGTTTCAACCCTCAAATGGTTGTCAATGACGAAATGGAAGCATGGCAGGGGGACCAGGGACTAAAGCAGTATGAGGTTATGACTTCCGCACTGGGGGCGAGAAAGCAGCCGCTTATTTTATCCATATCAACCGCCGGATATATCAATGACGGTATTTATGATGAACTCATGCGGCGTTCAACATCATTCTTAAAGGGCAATTCCAAGGAAACAAGAATATTGCCGTTCCTCTACATGATTGACAATATCGAAGCCTGGGACGATTTAGAGGAATTAAAAAAGAGCAATCCGAACCTGGGCGTGTCCGTGTCAGAGGAATTTTACATAGAGCAGATAGAGATTGCAAAAGCGTCCCTTTCAAAGAAAGTGGAGTTTCTTACAAAGTATTGCAACATCAAGCAAAATTCCAGTGTGGCGTGGTTGGATTACTGGGACGTTATGAAAGCGGTAAACGAGGACTTACGCCTTACCCTGGAGCAATTCCGGGGGTGCTATTGCGTTGGCGGCATAGACCTTTCCAGGACAACGGACTTAACGGCGGCGTCAATCGTTATTTGGAAGAATGGAAAATGGAATGTGATTACAAAATTCTATATGCCCAAGAAGCGGTATGAAGTGGCCGTGAATGAGGATAACACGCCGTACAACATATACAAAGAAAAAGGATTTTTGCAAATATCCGGGGAAAACCAGGTGGATTATAAAGACGTGTATAACTGGTTCATAGAACTGGTTAAGGTTTACAAAATCCGCCCGTTAAAAATCGGCTATGACCGTTACAGTGCCGGGTATTTGGTAGATGACCTAAAAATGGCCGGGTTCCAAACAGATGACGTTTACCAGGGCACAAACTTAACGCCAATCCTACACCAGTTTGAGGGGGATTTAAAGGACGGAAAGTATAACCTGGGGGACAACACCCTTTTGGCGTCACATCTTCTTAACGTGGCCGTGGAAATCAATATGAATGATAGCCGCATGAAGCCCGTGAAGATTGAAAAGCGTATGAGAATAGACGGGGCCGTTTCCGTCTTTGACGCTATGACAATGGTATCAAAATACCATAGTGAGATAGGCAAAAAACTTTTGAATGAAGCGGCGTAAATGGCCGCCCGGCAGCAGGGCTTTAAAGTGGGTCAGAATTTCAACACGAATAATTTTACAATAGGTCCATGGACGTGTTCCATGGGCTTATTTTTTGAGGAAAGGGGGTAATGATACGGGAATTATAGCAAACGTATTCGGAGCCTTTAAGGCAAAATACAGACCGCTTTTATTGAGCCGTGGGGAGTATGTGCCAACAGGAACCTTACGGGACAATGATATTGTGGGAGCCATTGCGGACGCCATAGCCAAGAACGTAGGAAAGTTACAGCCCCAGGTTGTCCGAAAGGACGAAAAGGGAATGACGATAAAAAACGATTACCTGGCCCGGATTTTGACATTGCGGCCATGCCCGGAAATGTCAACGTATGACTTTCTTTACAGAATTGCGGCGGACCTGGTTTATACTTCCAATTCCTTTTCCGTGATTTTCTACAACGAGGATTTTACAAGGGTACAGAGCATACAACCAATCACTACAAAGAGTTTCCGCATTTTTGAAGATGACAAGCACCATATCCTTTTCCGCTTCCGGTGGGATTATGACGGGGAAACCTATACGGTGCCTTATCAGAATGTCATACACATAAAGGCAAGGTATAACAAAAAACGGTTTTTGGGGACTTCCCCGGATATTGAGTTAAAGCGGAGCCTGGACCTTGTGGAAACGTCCGGGGAAATCGTAAAGAACATTGTAAACCGCTCCAATTCATTGGCCGGGTATCTGAAATACAACAACCTGGCAGATGACAAAGAACTAAAACAGATTGCAAAGGACTTCCAGGACGCCTATATGGGAGCGGAAAACGCCGGGGGCATTGCCGCAATAGACAGTACGGTGGAATTTAAAGAGATTGCACAACGCACGCCAAACGTGCCAGTAAATCAAATTACATTCCTACGTGATAACGTGTACCGCTATTACGGAGTAAATGAAAAGGTATTGACTTCCACCCTTTCAGACCAGGAATGGATTAGTTTTTATGAAAACGTGATTGAGCCTATCGCTATCCAGTTAAGTTATGAGTTTACTTTTAAACTTTTGACACCAAGGGAAATAGGGTACGGAAACAAGATAGAGTTTACGGCCAACCTTTTGCAGTATGCCACATTACAGACACGTGACACAATCGGCGGAAATATGTTTGACCGTGGGGCCATGACGATAAACGAATACCGGGCACTTATGTATTACGGTCCGGTAGATGACGGGGACGTGAGAATGGTATCACTCAACTACGTGAAAGCCGGGGACCAAAGCCTTTACCAAGTAGGGCAGGGAAGCGGAAGCAATAACCCACCGCCGGACCCAGGGACGCAGCAGGACAAACAACGCAGGGCAATGGAAGCCGCCGCACGTGCCTATTTTCAGACTATGAAAGGGGGTTAAGGATATGCCGAAAGCACCAAGCATTTTGAAACTTTGCAAAGACCCGGCAAAGGCCACGGTTGGGAAGTTTTACGAGTTTAAGAACGCAACGGACACAAGCGTGGACCTTTATTTTTACGGGGACATTGTAAGCGATTGGTGGGGAGCCTGGCAGGAAGAGGACCAGTACCCGGAAGCAATCAAGAATTTCCTGGCTGAAGCCGGGGGAAAAGATTTGAATATTTACATCAATTCCGGCGGCGGTTCCGTATTTGCCGGAATAGCCATTTACAATATGCTGAAACGCTACACGGGAAAGAAAACAGTGTGCGTTGACGCCCTGGCCGGGTCCATTGCTTCCGTAATCGCATTTGCGGACAGTGATATGCCAACAATCCCGTCCAACGCCTATTTGATGATACATAAGCCGTGGGCGGTTTGTGACGGGAACGCCACGGAGTTGCGGAAAATGGCGGACACCCTGGACGCCGTGGAAAGCGGGATTTGGGCGATTTATGAAGAACATTTGGCCGAGGGCGTAACCATTGAGACGATAAAAGAACTCATGGAAGCGGAAACCTGGTTAAATGGCACCCAGGCCGCCCAGTATTTCCGGGTAAAGGTAGGCGAGGAAAACACCATAGCCGCAGCCGTCCAGGAATACACAAAGTTTTATTGCCACAATGTACCGCAGAAACTTCTTTCCGGGGAAGCCCACGCAGGGCAGCAGGACCGGGAGAAGCTAAACAAAATTATTGAACTTACTATGGCACACATGGGCCAGTAAGAAGATATGAAAGGAGATTAGAGACATGACAAGAGAAGAATTACTGAAAATGTCCAAAAAGGACCTTAAAAACAGACTGGCCGAACTGGGAAAGAACGCACAGGCACTTTCCGGCCAGGAGTTGACGGACGCCATGGACGAAGCAAGGACCATAGGCGAGATTTTGGACGAAATCAAAGGCCGGGAAGAACTGGTGGCCGCCGCAAAGGCAGCAGGAGCCGCAGACCCGGACGAGGGAGACGGAGCAGGAGAGGGCAGCGAAGAGCCGCAGGACCAGGAGAGAGCGAAGAGGGGCAAGACCTTAAAGGACGGAAAAAAGGCGTTTTTTAAGGGCAAGGCACTGGCCGGGATTAAGAACACCCTTACAACGGCCACGGGCGTAGTAATGCCGAAGCACACAAGCCCGGACATTTCCCCCACGTTCAACAATGTATCTTCCCTCATTGACAGGGTAAAGACCGTTCCCCTGGTGGGCGGTGAAAGCTATCAGCGTCCCTTTGTGAAGTCCTACGGGGACGGAGCAGGAAGCACCGCAGAAAACGCAGATTACAACACGTCTGAACCGGAATTTGGTTATTCCGACATTGTACGTGAGAAAATCACGGCATACGCAGAGGAACCGGAAGAAATGCAGAAATTGACAGACGCCGATTATGACGGAGTGGTGGAAGAGAGCGTGACCCGTGCAATTAAGCGTTACGCTTCCCGTCAGATTTTGGTAGGACCCGGCGGAACCGGAAAATTCCGTGGTATTTTCTTCAACCCGGCAAAGGCGGCGGACGATATTATTGACCGCAATACGGACATTACAACGATTACCGCCATTGCAGACGATACCCTGGACGAGATTATTTACTCTTTCGGTGGGGACGAAGATGTGGAAGACATTGCCGTGTTAATCCTCAACAAGAAAGACCTTAAAAAGTTTGCAAAGTTGAGGGATAAGCAGGGGCGTAAAGTCTACACCATTGTGAACCATGGCAACACGGGAACCATTGACGAGGTGCCTTATATAATCAATTCCGCTTGCGGAGAGGTTGGCGGCACCGCAGGAGCCTATTGCATGGCATACGGCCCGTTGAGCAATTACGAGGTTGCAATCTTTTCCGACATTGACGCACAGAAATCCACAGAATACAAATTCAAGCAGGGACAGATTGCCTATAAGGCTTGCGTATTCATGGGCGGCAACGTGGTGGCGAAAAACGGCTTTATCCGTGTGAAGAACGCACGGGCGTAAGGACGGCATGAGAAAGGCGGCGGACAATGAATAAAACTGAACTGATAGCGAAAGCCAAGTTGAGGTTGCGTAAAATGTCCGCCGATACCCTGGACGAAGATGTGGAGCAGCTTATAAATGTTGCACTGGCAGACCTTAAACGTATCGGCGTACATTCTTCCTACCTGGACCCGGAAAACATCACAGACCCGTTGATTATTGAAGCCGCCCTGGTGTATGCAAAGGCCAATTTTGGAAACCCGGAGAACCACGGCGAGTTAATGGCGGCGTATGACATGATTTGTACGAAAATCAAAGGGGGCGGCTACCATAGAAGCAATAGTGACACTGTTAGTTAAAAAAAATCAAACGGAATACCTGGAAAAAGAGGTATTTGCAGAAATCAACCCGGTAGGCCGTGACGAGTTTACGGCGGCCGGGAAAAAAGATTATAAAGCGTCCATGATGATTGAAGTATGGGGATTTGAGTATGAGGGTCAGACGGAAGTTATGGTGGACGGCAGGAAAATGGCAATCTACCGGACGTATGGACCGAAGAACACCGGAAAGGTTGAACTTTATGCCGGGGAAAGGATAGGCAAAAGTTGAGAACGGACATTGACGGGTTAGACGAAGCCATAAAGAACGAACTGGAAAATTGGAGCAATGGGGAATTAAGACGTGCGGTAAATGAAAGCCTGGAAGAAACGGCAGCCGCAGCCGCCGAAAGTTTGAGACGGGGCGGCCCTTACCGGGAAAGAACGGGAAAATATACCAAGGACTGGACGCACGACCAAAGGAGCAGCAGGACAAGCGTTATTACCGGATTGAATGGGTACAGTGTCTACAACAAAAAACACTATCAGTTGACCCATTTACTGGAAAAAGGGCACCAGTTACGCAAGGGCGGCAGGAAAGTAGGAAATGTAAAGGCGTTTGAACACATTGCACCAGTAAACGAAACCCTGGGAGATTTGGCCGTTTCAAAAATCCGTCAGAAAGTGAGGGGATAACATGACCGTAAATGTAAGCATTTTGGTGGAGAGGGCAAAAGCATTTTCAAAAAAATACGGTGTGCCAATAACTAAAAATCAGTTTGAGGGAACACTGGACGACCCGGTGCCGGAACTTCCATACATGGTTTGGTTATCTTCACATGAGACGGGAAGAGGGGCGGACGGGTTTAACAACCTAAAAGCCCAGGACGTTGACTTTGAACTTTATACGCAGCAGGACAACCAGGAACGTGTGGACCTGGCAAAAGCATTTGAAACGGAAGTGTTGCCGGACGTGGAATATGACGTATTGGTGGCACCTATCCCGGACGAGGAATGTTTCCAAACGGCGTATGAAGTCCGGGGATTATTGACAAAAACGAAAGGAGTAAACAGAGCATGAACAAAGAAAGCATTGTTTTGGGTTCCGGCGATTTGTATTGTACCGAGTTTACGGGAACAAATGCGGCGTTGCCGAGCAACGAAGTATTGGAAACCGAGGAAAACCGCCTGGGCCATATCAAAGGCGGTGCAGAAATCGAGTATGCACCCTCTTTTTACGAAGCCAAGGACGATATGGGCAAAGTTTCCAAGGTTATCCTTACGGAAGAGGAAGCAACCTTTAAATCCGGTATTATGACGTGGTGCGGAGAGACATTGAAAAAGTTATGTCAGACCGCAAGAGTGACCGAGGACGCACAAAAGAGAATCCGCACTGTCAAGATTGGCGGCGTAGGAAATGCGGACGGAAAGCGTTATGTTATTCACTTTGTCCATAAGGATAACGTGGACGGAGATATAAGAGTAACCATTGTGGGAAACAACCAGGCCGGATTTACGATTGCCTTTGCAAAAGATAGCGAAACGGTCATTGACGCAGAGTTTAAAGCCCAGCCCATGGACAAAGAGGGCACATTGATTACCTACCAGGAAGAAATGGACGTTACCGCCGCAAGCGGAGAGTAAGGACAGTAAGAGCGGCCAGGGAGCGGAACCCAGGCCGCTTATTTTGAAAGGAGAAAAAGACCATGGCAGCAAAGGAATTTAATTGTAACAAGTTAAAAAGGACGTTTTGGCCTTTTACTTTAAAGGACAAGGTGGACGAAAACGGCAATGTGGTGGAAAAAGGAAAGAAAATTGTGGTCCGTATGCCGCAGAAGAAAGTTTTTGAAGCAATTAAGGAAATACCGGACATGGACGAGGACAACGCTACCGCAGAGGACACGGAAGCAATTTACCGCCTTGTGGCAGCAGTATTAAACAACAATATGGGCAAGGTTCCGGTAACGGAAGAGGACGTGGCGGACTATGACATTGAAGAGTGTACCGCCATTCTTAACGCCTACATGGAATTTGTGAATGAGTTAAAACAGAACCCAAACTAATCATGCCCTTTTATCCACGCCAGGATAAAGGGGACGATATACCCTATACGCTATCTACACGCCCGGAAAAACTGGTAATGGATTATTGCCATATCGACATATACGAAGTCCAGGAAATGGAAATAGATGTGTATTTGTTTTTCATGCGTGAAGCAATGATTTTTGAAAATTCAAAGACGGACGAGGGACGAGAATACCTTAGAAATTGTTGGAGAATGGAGCAGACAAAGCCGGACCGTGAGGGATTGCGGAAGAATTTTAGAAAGAAAGGGGGTTAAGAAGTGGCAAATAGCAAAATCAGAGGAATTACTATTGAGATTGGCGGCGATACTACAAAACTGGACAAGGCCCTGGGAAGCGTTGATAAAAAGGTAAAGGGAACGCAAGTTGAACTTAGGGAAGTAAACAAACTTTTAAAAATCGACCCAACCAACACGGAAATGTTGGCACAAAAGCAGGCCCTTTTGACGGACGCTATTTCTGAAACCAAGGAAAAACTGGATATTCTGAAAAATGCAGAAAGCCAGGTGCAGGAGCAATTTAAAAAAGGCGAGGTTTCAGAAGAGCAGTACAAAGCCTTAAAAAGAGAACTGGGAAGAACAGAAGTAGAACTTGCAAATTTAGAGGAAGCGGCCAGGCAGACAGACACGGCCATTGAAGAGTTAGGGAAATCTTCCAAACTTTCCGGCGAAGAACTGAAAGAAGCAGAGGAAAAGGCCGGGGATTTTAAAGAAACCCTGGGCGATTTGGCCGGAAAAGCAGAAACGGAAGCCAAAGCCATGGGGGCCGGTTTTGTTGCCGCCGCTACATATGCCACGAAATTTGAAACAGATTGCGACAAGGCTTTAAATACCGTTATTACGCAAACGGGGGCGGCAGACACAGAAGTTGAGGGGTTGGAAGAAACCCTTTTGAGCATTTATAAAGATAATTTTGGCGAGGATATTAACGACATTGCATTAGCAATGTCCGCAGTTAAGCAGCAGACCGGACAGACCGGGGAAGAACTGAAAAACACAACGGAAAACGCTATTTTAATGCGTGATACCTTTGATATTGATGTGAACGAAAGCATTAGGGGCGTAAACGCCATGATGAAAAAATTCGGAATATCATCAGAGGAAGCGTACAACCTTTTAGCCCAGGGGGCACAAAAAGGATTGAACCAAAACGGAGATTTGGCGGACCAGTTGGCGGAATATTCCGTTTACTATGCAGACATGGGATTGTCAGCAGAGGAAGCATTTAACATGATAGCCAACGGAGCCAAAAACGGCACTTTTCAGATAGACTATTTGAATGACGCCGTGAAAGAGTTTGGTATCAGAGCAAAAGACGGAACATCAGACGAAGCATTTAAACAGTTGGGCCTTAATGTGGACGATTTAAAAACAAAGTTTGCACAAGGCGGAGAGGGGGCAAAAGAAGCATTTAAAACCGTAAATGAAGCCCTTTTCTCATGTGATGACGAAGTACAAAGAAACCTTTTGGGCGTGGCAATGTACGGGACCAAGTGGGAAGATTTGGGAGAGGACGCCATACGTGCCTTAGTGGACACACAAGGGGAAATATCGGCAACCAATGACGCACTGGGAACGATAAATGAGAATAAATACAACGACCTGGGAAATCAGATTGAAGAGTTAGGCAGAAACCTCAAAACGGACCTTGTAAAGCCGATAGGCGAGGAATTAAAGCCCGTAATAAGTGACGTAATCAAAGAAGTAAAAGGAAAGATACCGGAAGTTAAAACACTTGTGCTTGCGGTAGTGAGCAAGGTAAAAGATTTTATTTCTTTTATGTCGAGGAACGGGACACAAATTATTTCTATTATTGCCGGAATTGCCGCCGGAATGTTGGCGTGGAATGTGGTAACTATGATACAAGGGTTAGTGGCGGCAATAAAAGTATGGAAAGCAACAACCGAGGGCGTAACCATAGCACAGAAAATTCTAAATACAGTAATGGCCGCCAATCCGATAGGCATTGTTATAAAGGTGGTGGCCGCACTGGTAGCCGCATTAGTGACGCTTTTTGCAACCAACGAAGATTTTAGAAACAAAGTAATAGCGGTATGGGAAGCAGTAAAAGAAGCGGCGTCAAAAGTTTTCGGTGCAATAGCGGACTTTTTTACCGTTACGATACCCAACGCCTTTAACGGTTTTATAAATTTCATAAAAAGCAACTGGCAGGCCCTTTTATTATTGATTGTAAACCCGTTTGCCGGGGCTTTTAAACTTCTCTATGATAATTGCGGTGATTTCCGTGAATTTGTGGACAATTTTGTGCAAAATATAAAGCAATTTTTTCAAAATTTGTGGAACGGCATTGTATCCATATTCCAGGGTGTGGGCCAGTGGTTTATTGACAGATTTACGGAAGCCTATAACGGTGTGACGGGTGTATTTGCGGCAATCGGCCAGTGGTTCGGTGCCCGGTGGCAGGATATAAAGAACGCCCTGGCAACGGTAGCGTCCTGGTTCCTTACCATGTTTACCAATGCCTACACCAACGTGAAAAACGTCTTTGCCTTAATCGGCCAGTGGTTCGGTGCCCGGTGGCAGGATATAAAGAACGCCCTGGCAACGGTAGCGTCCTGGTTCCTTACCATGTTTACCAATGCCTACACCAATGTGAAAAATGTTTTTTCCGCAATCGGTTCCTGGTTCGGTGCAAGGTGGACGGAAATAAAAACCGCCCTTTCCGCCGTCCCGTCATGGTTCGGTACGCAGTTTCAAAAAGCATGGACGAATATTAAAAACGCCTTTGCCAATGTGACTTCTTTCTTTTCCGGTTTGTGGGAAAAAATCAAAGGCTGTTTTGTAAATGTGGGCGTAAAAATCGGTTCGGCGGTTGGAGACGCTTTTAAATCAGCAATAAACAGTTGCCTTTCTACCATAGAGGGCGTTGTGAATAAGTTTATCGGAATGATAAACGGCGTTATTGACGTCATCAACAAGATACCGGGCGTTTCCCTGGGCAAGATAGGCACGCTTTCCTTGCCGAGACTGGCAAAGGGCGGCGTATTGAAAGAGGGCACCGCCATGGTAGCAGAAGCAGGCCCGGAACTTCTTAGCATGGTAAACGGAAAAGCAGTTGTAACACCGCTTTCCGGTAGTGCAAAGAACCAGGCCATGGAAAACGCAGGAAAAGGCGGCGGTGGGTATGTTCAGAATGTGAACATCACAAGACCCAAGGCATTAAGCCCGTATGAGATAGCGAGACAGACCAGGTTACAGACAAGAAGCATGATTTTGGCAGTACAAAGGGGGTAAGGGAAAATGTCAGACATTAAAGTGGTTTGCACCAGTGACAAAAACGTGTCCCTTACCTTTACCTGGGACGATTTTACGCCGTTCCACCTGGTAGATATTGAGGGGATTTACGGCATTGAAAGTAACGTGGTAACAAGCGAGAACACAACCACGGACGGCAGCACCTACCAGGGAGCCACCGCAAAGGAAAGAAACATTGTCATTACCGTGGAAATGGACGGAAATTATAAAGAAAACCGTAACCTTTTATACCGCACATTCCCCATAAAGCGGACGGGAACAATGCAGTATATAGAGGACGGCGAAGCCAAGGCCATAGAATATGAGGTTGAAAGCGTCATACCGGGAGCCACAACGGGCGTGGTGCGTGATTATACCATTTCCCTTAAATGCACGGACCCGTATTTTAAGGACCTGGCAGACATTGAAGTGGTTATGGCGTCATGGGTAAGTGACTTCTATTTTCCGGCGTGTTTCCCGGAAGAGGGCCGCATATTTGGACACCGTGAAGCGGATTTGGTAAAGGAGATTGAAAACGAGAGCGGAGCGGACAACATAGGTATTGTGGTTATATTCCGGGCAGACGGAGCCGTGAAGAACCCGGCCATTTACCACACGGAAAGCGGAGAATTTACCAAGGTTGGATATTTGGATAATGATTTTATCATGTCATCCGGTCAGTATGTGATTATAAATACCTACACCGGGAAGAAAAACGCCTACCTTTTGGACGGCGTGACCCAGGCGGAGATTGAGAACCACAAAGACAATTACGGGGTCATTGACTGGGACACCGTTATTGAAAAATACGGGACGGTAATAAACGAATATCTGGACGAGGACGGGGAATTTATCCAGTTGCAGGACGGAACCAATACATTGACCTATACGGCGGACGAGGGAACCAATTACCTTTCCGTGTCGGTATATTACAGAATTTCATATTTGGGGGTGTGATTATGGAAATACACGTTTATGACCGGAACCTTAGACGCCTGGGGCATATCGAAAATCACACGTCTTTACAGTGGCACCGCAAATATTACGAATGTGGCACGTTTGAGTTACATTGCCCGGTAACGGCGGAAAATTTACGGCTATTGCAACCGGGGAACATTATAACCAAGGGGGACAACAAGCAGGAAGCCGCCGTGATACGTGGGGACCAGGCGGAAGAGGAAAGCACCCTGGTAAATGAGATTACCAGGAACGGCTTTTTTCTTCCCGTCTACCTGGGGGACCGGTTGACGGGTCCGCAGTTTAATTTTAACGGCACCGTGGAAGCGGCCATGCACTACATGATTGGACGCATGGAGCAAATACCGCTTTTGCAGATAGGAGCCACGACCGGGGACACCACAAAAGTGCAATTCCAGGCAACTTATAAGAATGTCCTGGAATACTTCACGAAGTTGGCGAAGTTTGCAGAAATAGGTTTCCGCATAGTGCCGGACTTCAAAAAAAAGACCATGACCTTTGAAACCTACAAAGGCGTGGACCGTACCCAGGCACAAGGGGAAAATCCCAGGGTCATATTTTCAGAGAGTTACGACAATCTAAACCAGGCAAAGCATAATTACAGTGACGCAACCTTTAAAACCAAGGTAATTGTGGGCGGAGCAGGGGACGGCCTGGCACGTATCTTTGTAACCGTAGGCGGCGGAACCGGGTTTGATTTACGGGAAGTGTTTTTGGACGCCAAGGACATAAACAAAGAAGCCCTTACGGACGCCGAGTATTTGGAAGCCCTTAAAACCAGGGGGCAGGAGTTTCTTAACGAAAACAAGATATTTGAAAACTTTGAAGCGGAAGCGGAAGCAGATGTTAATTTTACCTACGGAAAAGACTATGACCTGGGGGACGTTGTGACCGTAAAGAAGAAAAAGTGGAACACCGCACAGAACCTTAGAATTACGGAACTTTGCGAGGTTTACGAATATGGGGGTATGTATGTGGTGCCTACTTTTGGGGACGCCCTACCCACAACAATAAAATGGGACGAATAGAGGAAAGGAGAGGAAAAAGACCATGGCAGTAAGAGGATTTTTTTACAATGCTACCGACCTAAACGATAAAGAGCATATGTATAACGGCCAGGACATGAACGAGGATAAAGCCCCGTTCTATAAAGAGGGCGTTGCATACGGTCATTTGCAAGTGACGGCACCGGGCGGCACCATGGAAGTGACGGTGGACGGCGGCACCAGGACCGGGTACGCATATATCAATTTACATACTATCCACAATACCGCACCGTTGACCCTTACATTGAGCCAGGCAAGCGGAACGCTTCCAAGGATTGACCGCATTGTATTAAGGAATGACGAAACCGAAAGAAAGCCGAGTATTTACGTCTTAGAGGGTGCTTTTTCAAGCAATCCGCAGGCCCCGGAACTGGTAAACAATGATGTTATCCAGGAAAAGAGCCTGGCCCGTGTCTATGTGGCCGCCGGAGCGGTTGAGATTACCCAGGCAGACATTACGGACGAAAGGCCGGACAAGACGGTTTGTGGCTTTATCGGTTCACAGTTTGAAGAACTGGACTTTTCCCAGTGGTCCGCCCAGTTTAACAAATGGTTTTCAAGCGAGAAAAAAGCGGTGGAAAAAGACCATGCCGCTTTCATCAAAGAGTACACCGCTATGGTGCAGCAGTTTCAGACAGAGCGGACGGCACAGTGGGACGAATGGTTTGCGGCAAAGCAGGAGCAGCTTGCCGGGGACGTGGCCGGAAAATTGCAGTTGCAGATTGACGGGTTAAGAACCAAGGTTCACAACATGGCCCACAAAGTCAATGTTGACTACTTACTGGAAACAATCCAGGCGGCGGTCACGGTAACGCTCACGAACATTACAACGGGAACGGTGCAGACGGCGGAAATTACAGAAAGCGGCATAGGCTTTTACATCACGGAAGCCGGGGACTATACCCTGGAAACCAATATGGAAAGCGTCACGGTAACGCCAAAGCGGCTTTCCATAGATTATATGGACCTTATGCACACAACAACGGTTTCATTGCGTGAGGGCACCAATATGGCCTATATCGGCAATTACATGGGAACGTATTTATTAAAAGAAAGCGAGGTATAACACATGAAAGGATTTCCTAAAGTAATCAAAACCAAGTCCGACCTGGTAAACACCTTTAAACTGGTGCAGAAAAAGAAATTGAAAAAGGAAGATTGGTTGGCAGCAGTTGAAAAACTGGAAAATCAGAACTGGATTATGTGCCCGGTCATTGAACTGTCAGAGGACAGAAAGACGGTAAAAATTATGTTTTGTGCAGAGGTGGCAGCAGGGCAGAAAATCAAGAATGGAGCCGTTTACCCTACCGTCCAGGCCGTTGAAACGGTGGAAGTGGAGAAAGATACCACAGGAGCGGAAAACGCCGCCACAGAGGGCCAGGAAGCCGCCACAGAGGGCACCACGGTAGCAGGGCAGAACAACACAATTTCTTTTACGGTGCTTACCCTTTCAAAAGCCGTAAACATTGGCACGGTAACAATCGGTATTCCGGCGGCGGTTACGTTCTATGAGCGTATGGGTATCACGGAAGAGGAAGTGGAAGAGATGAAAGGAGCGTTGGCATAATGAGCAGACTTTTTATTTATGACGAGAACATGACGGACGAGAGAGCCAAAATAACGGTTGCCAAAATGGCGGCCATTTCCGACATTGTGGCACCGGAAAAAGAGTATATCCAGTACAGTGCCCAGGGAGCCGTTACAATTATGGCCGGGTGCGTCATTGCGGTAGGGGAAAACGCAGTATTTAAGACGGCGGAAACCGTACTTACCAAAGCCAATTTGGACCAGGGAAGCGATTTTGTACACGGTTCAGACTATTACATTTACATTTGTGACCCCGGGACGGACGCACAGGACGAACTTTATTTGATTTCCTTAAATTCTTCCTGGCCGGACGGGGACGCCTGGGACGATACCAATACCCGTAAAATCGGCGGTTTCCATTATGGCCGTGTAAGAAATACGGACGATTACGGGCGTGCGGTCAATGCGTCCGGGTCCGTAAGGGGCAGCGGTTGGGAGAGCAACACCCGTGTGGATATTCTGCCTAACAGTGTATGGACCACAAAGCACCGTCCGAAATGCGACCCGTCCGGTATGGTGTACCTGGGGAACTCATTATGGGGGGACATTTACCTTTCCAGTGATGACGGGGCAAACGGTTTACAATCCGTGTATGGCGGCACGCCGATAACCGGAACCGAGGGCCTTAACTGGTATATTGCAGGAGAACGAGCCAGACGTGTAGGGAAACGCTTGCCGGATTACATGGAATTTACCGTGGCAGCAGACGGAAGCCCCCAGGGCCTTGACGTTTCCAACGCCAACGGACACACGGCCACCACAAACAAGGCAAGAACCGCAGTTGGAAAGATTGCCAACGCCATAAGTGCTTTAAATATTTGTGACCTGGTGGGTAATGTGTGGAAGTGGCTTAATGAACTTTTGCACGACCCAACGGCGGCAAGTGCGGCATGGTATGACGTTTTCGGCGGCGGTTACGGCCAGGCATATATGTATTCAAGCACTGGCTTGCACGCCCTCGTTGGCGGCGGCAATTGGTACTACGGCGTGCGTTGCGGTTCACGGGCCGTCTCTTGCGGCGTTTACCCGTGGAGCGTGAACACGCGCGCTTTGGCGTGTGGTGCGTGTGTGACAGTCTGTAATCCCGTAGGGGTGGGCGAAAGCCCAACCCCTACAACGAAGAGGAAAAGAAGTAATGGCAGAGGAAAAAGAACCGGAACAAATAGACGCCTACATGGGCACTATGGAATTGTACCAAAAAATTTATGATTTTCTATTATACATTTACCCTATCCTGGCCCAGTTTCCGAAATTTGAAAAGTTTGCATTGCAGACACAGATTAAGACGGCGATATTTGAAATGCTAAAGGACGTAATCCGTTTCAAGAAAACGGGTACGAAAAGCCATATTTATGCGGCGGACGTGGAATTGCAGCAGATTAAAACATTGATACGTCTATCCTACGATTTGCAGTATAAAGCAATAAGCAAGCACCGCTATGAGGTCATCAGCCGCCACACCAGGGCGATAGGCGGCACCATGAACGGCGTCATTGAAGCGGTAAAGGCCGGAACCTGGAAGCCGGATAAGTAAATGATTTGGGGAAACTGTTAATTCGCCCCGGGCCTTTCCTGGCTTGCACGCCCTCATTGGCGGCGGCAATTGGAACAACGGCGTGCATTGCGGTTCACGGGCCGTCAATTGCAACAATTACCCGTGGAACGTGAACACGAACATTGGCGTGTGGTGCGTGTGTGACTAATCGGCATTTTCAGACACAGAAGCCCCTAAAAAGGCCACTGGCAAAGATTTATCAATCTATCTTTATGATAAGTCAGACGGTTTTCCCGTTCCGGCGTTTGTCCGGACAAATTAACAAAGGCACCGCCTTTTGAGTAAAAAATATTTGAAAATTGGTAGGGCAAAAATGAAAACAGTTAAAGGATTACATGAGAAAATGCACACCTTTGACAATGCCAATATCTCATTCCACAAAGCCGCAGAAAACAAGCGGTTCAAAGAAGAGGTATTGGCTTTTTCTATGTCAAAGGAAGATGAACTATTGAGGGCGTGCGAGGAAGTGGAAACACTCACATATTCCCAGGGACCTTATACCGTGTTCAAAGTGTGGGAGCCAAAAGAGCGGCTTATCATGGCCTTACCATTTTATGACAGAGTGGTGCAGCACATGATTGTAAACGCAATAGGACCGGTATTTGAAGAAAGGTTTTATTGCCATTCTTACGCTTGCCGTGAGGGGAAAGGTATGCACGCCGCAAGCAATCAGTTATACAAATGGCTTTATGAACTTATGGTTGTGCAGGGGCTACGGATATACGCATTTAAAGGGGATATAAGTAAATACTTTGCGTCTATACCGCATGACGGCCTAAAAGATGAAAACAGACGGTACATAGGGGACAAGAAAGCCCTTTACCTTATGGATAACATCATAGACAGAAACGGCATATTGCCGGACGGCGTGGGCATACCCGTGGGGAACCTTACAAGCCAGTTATTTGCCAATGTGTACGGCAACCGCCTGGATAAATTCATAAAACACACATTGCACATTAAATATTACGTCCGGTATATGGACGATTTTATAATTCTTTCCCCGGATTTAAACCAGTTAAAGGAATGGGAAAAGCGGATTGAAGAATTTTTGGAAGAGGAAATGAAATTGCATATAAACCCTAAAAGCACCATTCTATACGCCGGGAACGGTGTGGACTTTTGCGGATATATCCACCACCCAACATATAGGAAAGTGCGTAAGGGGTCCGTCCGGCGGCTGAAAAAGGACGTAAAGTACCTAAAGGCCGGGGAACTGGACCGGGAAACCTTTGACCGGAAATATCAAAGCCGCCTGGGGCACATGGGGCACGCCGACACCTACCACGTAACAAAGGCCATTGAATATGATTTACTGTTTTGGGAGTATGAGCAGACCAAAAGCGGCCTTTTGGTTCCGGTGTAAGTGGGTCAGAATTTCAACACCATGGGGCGTATGATAAGCCCATGGACATTTAAGGAAAGGAAGATAAAGGAATGGATTTACAGACACTTATTATTGCAATGAGTATTCCGAGCGGAGTAACCGCTTTCTGTTTTTGGATGATTGAACAGAAAATAAAAAAGCAGCAGACGGAAGCGGAAGAGAAAGAAAAGGCCCGTCAAAAAAACGAGGTCCTTATCATAAAAAGCGTCATGGCGTCTATTGCCCTGGGGGAAGCGGCAGCCACCGCTTTAAAGAATGGACACGCCAACGGAGAGACAGAAGCCGCCCTGGAATATGCCCGTAAGATTAAGCATGAACAAAAGGACTTCTTAACGGAGCAGGGCATAAAAGGGATTTACGAATAATCAGAACCAACAAGCCAAGCGGCTTTTGGAAATATAAGAAAGGAGAAAAGACCACATGAAAAATATTAACTGGACCAGGAAATTGACAAGCCGGAAAATGTGGACGGCGGTAGCGTCCTTTGTTTCCATGATGATTGTAGCCACCGGGGGAGCAGAGAACACCGCCACACAGGTAACGGCCCTTATCATGGCCGGGGCGTCCGTGGTGGCCTACATCATTGGCGAGGGTTTGACAGACGCCGCCAACGTGGAAACCGAAGTGGAAGTGACAACGGAAGAGGAAGTGTAAACCATGGACAAGCAGGAGTTTATTAAAAAGATTGCCGGGTGCGTGCAGAAATACGCCCCGGCATACGGGATTTTGGTACATAGTCCGATTATAGCCCAGGCGATACTTGAAAGCGGTTGGGGAGAAAGCCGCCTGGCCGCCGTGTATCACAATTATTTTGGGCTGAAATGTGGGACAAAATGGACCGGGAAAAGCGTAAACCTTTCCACCATGGAAGAATATACGCCGGGAACCCTTACACAGATTAAGGACAATTTCCGGGTGTATGACAACATGGAAGAGGGCGTGAAAGGCTATTTTGAGTTTATCCAGTTGTCCAGGTATCAGAATTTACGGGGCATTACGGACCCGGAAACGTACCTTAAAACCATTAAGGCGGACGGGTACGCAACCAGTAGCAAGTATGTGGACAATACCATGAGGATTGTTACACAGTACGATTTGCAGCAGTATGATGTGAAAGGAGCCGGAAGCATGGCAAAATTGGCAAGTGCAGTATTAGCCCAGGCAAGGGCATGGATTGGCCGAAATGAAGCGGACGGCACCCACAAGGGCATTATTGACGTGTACAACGGCCATAAACCATTGGCGAGGGGTTACAAAGTCAAATATACAGACGCCTGGTGTGCCACCTTTGTTTCCGCCGTGGCTATCAAGTGCGGTTTGACTGGCATTATACCGACAGAGTGCGGTTGCGGTCAGATGATTGCATTATTCAAGAACCTGGGGGAATGGCAGGAAAGCGATAGCAGGACGCCAAGCCCTGGGGATATTGTTTTTTACGATTGGGACGATACCGGGGCCGGGGATTGTACCGGGTGGCCGGACCATGTGGGCATTGTTGAGAGTGTGAGCGGTGGAAAGATTACCGTTATCGAGGGCAATAAAAACAATGCCGTAGGCCGCAGGACATTGGCCGTAAATGGTCGCTATATCCGTGGCTACGGTGTGCCGAAGTATGACAAGGAAGCCGCCGGGAGCGGGTCCCAGGCAACAAAGAGCGTGGCAGCAGTAGCCAAGGAAGTGATTGCCGGAAAGTGGGGCAACGGAGAGGACAGAAAGAACCGCCTTACCGCCGCCGGGTACAATTACGAAGCCGTCCAGGACCAGGTAAATGCCTTACTGAAAGGCACCGCTGCCACAACAAAGAGCGTGGCAGCAGTAGCCAAGGAAGTGATTGCTGGGAAATGGGGAAACGGGAAAGAGAGAAAGAACCGCCTGGAAGCCGCAGGATATAATTACAATGAGGTCCAGGCAAAGGTCAACGATATGTTGAGATAGTAACTATCAATACCGCCTTTTGGAATACGTCCGCCAGGGACGTGCAAGGAATTTAATATGTCACGGAGAAAGGACACGTCAATAAAAGGCGTGTCCTTTTTTGCCTAACGCATTTCCAGTAATTCGTCATAAGTTGTTTGGAGAACATCACGAATACCTTTTAACTGGCTTAACTGTATATGTTGTATTCCCCTTTCGATTTTTACCAACGCTTCACGGGTCATGTCTATGTCGAGTAGTTGTAAATCACGGACAAGAGCAGTTTGCCCTATATTGCGTGATTTCCTTACTCTTCTTATATTTTGGCCTATGGTATTTCCGGTATCGTCTTTTATTTTGACTTGTAACATTGCGGCCCCTTTCTGGACTAATATTAGTCCTTTTTTCTTTATTTTACGGGGAAGTGTGTGTTATAATGGGACTAATACCAGTCCACTATTGGATTACACAATGGGGGCACAGTATAAAACCAACAAAAGGAGATTGGAAAATGGGACTTTTCGGAAAGAAAAAAGAAGCGAAAGAACAAAAACCGATTGAAGAGGTAATGGCTCAAAATGTATTTGGAAAAACATTACTGCCTGGGGAAAAGATTGATTATTGTATTCAAGGAAAAGGGCAGGCGGAAAAGTTGGTTTTTTCAACGGCAGTTTTGGCAGTAACAGAGAAAAGGTGCCTATATTTTGAGCAGGACGGGAGCCAATCAAAAACGGAAACGCTCATGTATGACAAAATCGTTGCCATATCCCAAAATACGGGATTTGAAAAGAAAATGGGAAATTATATTGGCGTAACCATTACCACGGCGGACGGAAAAGACAGAGTGGTAAGGTGCGTAAGCAATGAAGCAAACCAGGCAAAAGTCAACGAAATTATTTTCATAATAGAAAGCAGAAGATAAAAACAACCCTCAATGTGAAGCGTAAAGCAGCCACACATTGAGGGATTTTTATAAAAAATAAAAATATGTCGTAATATGTATTGACATATGCCGACATATGTTATATAATAAAGACAGTTAAGAGAGATACTTAACGAATACATGGGCAAGCATAGAAAGGAGATAACATGAGCGAGAACATGACAGACAAACAAATGGAAGTAATCCTTAACCTGGTAGCCGATAAATTTAGTAATTGCAAGAACATGGAAGAGGTTGCCAAGGCGGTGCAGGAAGTCAGAGACATGGCAAAAAAAGAAAAGCCTAACGAATAGGCTTTAGGGGTACAGAAAGGGCGGTGGACTTGCCAAAGCCGCCCAAACTGTAAAATTATTATAAATCATTTGGCAAGAGAAAGGAAGAGGGAATTTGCCGAAATAGGAAGAGAGGTTGGAAAATGCCAAGAACTAAAACCGGAGAATTTAATCAAATTGCATACCAAAACGAATTTAACAAACGGAATTATGACCGCATAGAAATAAAAGTGCCAAAAGGCAGAAAAGCAGTAATAAAAGCGGCGGCAACGGCAGCAGGACAAAGCGTAAATGAGTTTATTGCCAAGGCCATTGACGAAAGAATGGAAAGGGACGGAGATAGTGAAGCCGCCCGGAAAGGATAAGAATATGAAAACATGGTATTGCGTAACATCTTCATTTGATGATAGGGGCAGAGTGGTGGCCGCTATTACGGCAAGCAAAGAAGCGGAAACGTGCCCGGAAAGCACATACACAAGCACAAGCCGGAAAGATATTTATAATGATTGTTTTAGAAGCACAGAGGAAGCACAAGCATGGGTGGAGCAGGCCCGTTGTGCATAAGAATAACCGCCAGGGCGGCAGAAAGAGCCGCCCGGCAATTAAAACGGCCACGCCGACCATGGGCGGCGTGAGGGTCCGAAGCCCCTACAAACAGTTGACGGGTTGCAATGGTGGGCATTGTGGTGTTGGTTGACAAGTTTCTGCCAGGGTTTAATGTGAACCGGGCGGCGTGTAGCAGGACAGGCAAACAGACGGCACGCCTGGGCGGTGGGCAATCGTCCTAATCAAAATAAAAGTCGGGAGCCTGGACCCCACAATGTCCACATCATTGTAAATAGAAAAAGTATAACGCACCGGGCACAATATGAATTACGATTACCATAGGAATTACTTGCCGGGAAGCGATAAAACAACGGCACGGACTTTTTCGTGCCCGTTTTATCACAAGAGAGGTAATTTCATGGGAAAATTATTTAAACATTTGAGCCAAAACGATAGAATCAAAATGGAAACTATGTTAAATTCCGGCCATAAAGTAGTAGAGGTTGCGGAATATTTGCACGTTCACAGAAGCACTATTTATAGGGAAATGAAGAGGGGAGAATATACCCACAGAAATAGCGACTACACCGAGGAAACAAGGTATAGTAGCGATTTGGGACAAAAGAACCATGATTGGAACGCCCAGGGAAAAGGGCGGAATATAAAAATAGGAAATGACCGCCCACTTGCAGAGTATATAGAGGGAAAAATAATAGAAGATAAATATAGCCCGGAAGCGGCATTGGCGGCGGCAGCAGAAAGCGGTATAGAGTTTACTACCTCTATAAGCGTAAGAACATTATACCGATACATTGATAAGGGCATTTTCCTCAAACTCACAAACAAAGATTTGCCAGTAAAGGGAAAAAGAAAAAAGCACAATAAAAAGGTTAAGGTGCAAAAGAGAGCGTCCGCAGGGGAAAGCATAGAGAACCGCCCGGACGAAGTAAAGGACCGGGAAATTTTTGGCCACTGGGAAATGGACACGGTAAAGGGCAAGCAGGGGGTAACAAAGTCATGTATGCTTGTGCTTACGGAGAGGAAAACAAGAGATGAAATAATAGTGAAGTTGCCGGACCAAAAGGCGGCCAGTGTAGTAGAAGCCATTGACCGATTAGAAAGGAAATGGGGCGATATGTTCACAAAGGTATTTAGAAGCATTACCGTAGATAATGGCGTGGAGTTTTCAGACTATGAGGGGTTGGAACGGTCTGTATTACATGAGGGAGAAAAGCGGACCTTTGCCTTTTATTGCCACCCTTATAGCAGTTGGGAGAGGGGCAGCAATGAAAACAACAACCGCCTTATCCGCCGACACATACCGAAAGGGGAAGATTTTGACGAGAAGCAGGACCGGGACATTGAATATATAGAAAACTGGATAAACAACTATCCAAGGGGAATTTTCGGTTTTAAGACATCCGCACAACTCTTTGAAGAGGAAATAAAAAAACTGGCTTAGAAAAAAATTTCAAAAAAACTTGTCGCAAAACTATTGACAAAATATAAACCTATATTGTCAATAAATTCGCTGACGAGCAGTACGGGAAGAAAATTTATATCAATCTTCTTGATTTCTCAGGAGAACTGTTCCTTGAAAAGTATGAAGGCCTGAGAAATGAAATCAGAAATGGTCTTATATGTGACAATCCTGTCTATGAACTGATCCGAAGAATGCATCCGGAATTTGAAGACACGTCTGACACGATTGTGATCATTGATGAGATACAGGAGTCGGCGGCTATATATAACAGAATACGTGAGTTTACAAGACAGCTGAAAAGTGATTTTATCATTACGGGAAGTTATCTTGGGCGGATATTGAACCGTGAGTTTAAGTATTCAGCAGGTGACCTTGATTCTTTGGAGATCCATACATTAGATTTCAGAGAGTTCCTTATGGCTCTGGACAAAGAAGACTTGTATCAGGAACTTGATCTGTATGGAGAAAGTTCGGAAGAGGTCTATAAGAATCTGGCTGATCTGTATAAAATTTATACAAAGATTGGCGGATATCCGGCGGTGATCCTGCGGTATCTGGAGTCGGGATCAGTGGAAGAAGCCAACACGGAGCTGCTGAAGATCATTAAATTGTTTACGAATGAGAGCAAACGGTATTTTGACGATATATTGGATGATGAGGTATATGATAATATCTTTTCCAGTGTAGCCCGTGTTCTTGTGAAAGAGAAAAAAGGGTTTGACGAAGACAGCTTCAGCGAAGAGTTACAGAATATCGTTGTAAAGGACTATTCAAGTAATATAAGCAAGGCGTCTGTAAATCGTGCGATAGACTGGCTCTATAGTTCCGGTATCATTGGATTTGCAGGCAAGATAAAAGACTGCAATATACTTGATTTTAAACCAAAGGCTCGCTGTTATTTCATGGATATCGGGCTGACAAGCTATTTCCTGACTCATATCGGCTGTTCTGAGAGTGACGTATCAGGGATTGTAAATGAGAACTTTGTGTTTCTTGATCTGAAAAGAAGAATTGTTCCGCCGGGTGAGATCGCTCTTGAAACACCTGCATTCGCTACAATGGGGAGAGGAGAGATCGGCTTTTATCTGAAATCACTGAGGACCCGGAAGACATATGTGATAGAGGTGAAGACGGGGGAAAACCAGAGTAAGACCGTGCAGGATATCCTTGATAAGAGAAAAGCAGATTATGTGGTTTATGCAAAAGGGAATACGCATGGCGGGGTGAGAGATAATATATATACGATACCGATTTATGGAATTGGGAAGTTTGAGTTTTAAAGAAAAGATGGCTCATGGAGACGAGTGCTCCATGAGCTATTCTTGTATAAACCGCCAAACCGTGTGAACCGTCAGACTATTACTGAGAATAAATAGAGTTACTCTTATAAAATCTATTTTTTCAGAAGCATATCTATAAGCCGTGACGCCTCGCTCCGTGTAAGCGTACCGGGATCCCATTCCGGGGAGACCTGCTTTTTGCGGGCAAGGCTTTCCAGAAATGCAAGCTGCTTTGCCGTGGCCGGCTGAGGCTTCTTTACTTTGCAGATGAGCTGTACAGGAGAGAAGATCCTGGGATTATCCGGCTCAAAGTAATGAGCCAGGGTCTGGTACAGCTTTGCTGTGGCAAGGGCGTCGTGGTAGGCCCGGTGTGCTGAACGATTTTCAATATGATAGTACCGGCACAGGCTTTCCAGGCTGCGGGATTCCAGATCCTTAAGCACTTTCTGAGCGATCTTAAGGGTGTCGATCCCGTATTTCTCAAAAGAAAAGCCTTCCGCTGCCGCTCCGGTTTTTACAAAGCTGTAGTCAAAAGAGACATTGTGTCCGATCAGGATGTCGTCTCCGCAGAACTCCAGAAAATCAGAGATGACCTCCCTCTTGCTGCGGGCAGAGGCTACCATTTCATTCGTAATACCGGTCAGGGCAGTGATGGACTGCGATACAGGAGACAAGGGGCGGACCAGTTCCATGAACCGCTCCGCCACTTTTCCTTCACGCACCTTCAGCGCACCTATTTCGATTATTTCATTTTCCGCCGGGTTAAGTCCGGTCGTCTCGATATCAAACGCTATGTACGATCTTAACATAATTCCTTTGTACGCAAATAATTAAACTGCTTTGTTGATTGTGTCCTGCATCAGGCAGTAGCTGATGATAGAAAAGCCTACGATGCCAAGGATCAGGTAAAGGATTCCTGAACTGCTGGACGTGCCTTTGATCCGGTCGCATTTCTCGCCCATTTTGTACAGCCAGTAGAAAAGATAAATCCCGCAGGTTACGATGGAGAGCAGAAAAACAATGCCGCCGGATGTAGCTCCGGGGTCATTTGTCAGGATGTTGATCTCATCGTTCAGCTTGATCAGCCAGTAAATTCCGTAGATCCCACATGTAACGATAGAAAGGATCACACAGACAGGAATGCTTCTCGGAGTGATGCCGGGATTTGGATAATTATATCCCATGTTGTTCTGGTTCGGAGCACCGTTCCAGTTATTCTGGTTATATCCAGCATTCTGATTAGGGTTATATCCCATATTCTGATTATACCCTGCATTGCCCTGATTTGTGTTATTGTTCCATGTGCCGTTCTGGTAGCCGCCCGCATTTTGCTGAGGGCCGTTCTGAAGTGGTGCACCGCAATTTGAACAGAACGGAGCGTCGTCGGGACTCTGCGCACCGCAGTTTGGACAGTATTTCATACTAATTCCTCCTCATAAAAATATATAAAACCAGATTTATAGTACCATAATTATGCCGGGATAACAAGGCAGGCAAGGCATATTCTGCACTGCGTGTCCTTTTGGCACGGTATAAGATTCTATTGCTCTTGCTTTTTGCTGTTCTCTACAATATAATAAAGCGGAACCGGAGCAATCCCGCCGACGCGCTGTTTCCCGGCGTTTCTATGCGGGATGTTCACACTTGTCGGAAACGGTTCGAAAGAACGAAGAAAGGGGGAAACCATATGCTGACAGGAAAAACCGTTCTCCTGGGAGTATCGGGAAGCATTGCAGCGTATAAGACCGCGTCTCTTGCCAGCGCTTTAAAGAAGCTCCATGCAGATGTCCATGTCCTGATGACGAAAAATGCAGTGAATTTTATCAATCCGATCACTTTTGAAACCCTTACGGGAAATAAGTGCCTGGTAGATACATTTGACCGCAATTTTGAGTACAGCGTGGAACATGTATCTTTGGCGAAAAAGGCAGATCTGGTTATGGTGGCGCCGGCAAGCGCCAATGTGATCGGAAAGATCGCGCACGGGATCGCGGACGATATGCTGACGACTACGATCATGGCCTGCCGGTGCAAAAAGATTCTGGCGCCTGCTATGAATACAAATATGTTCGAGAATCCCATTGTACAGGACAATCTGAAGACGCTGGAGAAGTATGGCTATGAAGTCATCAGCCCGGCCAGCGGCTATCTGGCCTGCGGCGATACCGGGGCGGGGAAGATGCCGGAGCCGGAACTGCTGTTGGAGTATATTCTCCGCGAAATCGCCAGAGAAAAGGATATGCAGGGCATGAAAGTGCTTGTCACTGCGGGACCTACTCAGGAGAGTATAGATCCGGTGCGGTATATTACTAACCATTCTACGGGAAAGATGGGGTATGCCATCGCCAGGGTATGTATGCAGAGGGGCGCCCAGGTTACGCTGGTAAGCGGCCCGGTCCACATTGAGCCTCCGCAGTTTGTGACAGTGGTTCCTGTGAAGACCGCCCGGGAAATGTTTAAAGCTGTGACAGAGCGCAGCGCGGAACAGGACATCATTATTAAGGCGGCAGCCGTGGCAGATTACAGACCCAGACATGTCAGCAGCGAAAAGGTGAAAAAACAGGACGGAGAGCTCACGATAGAAATGGAGCGCACGGATGATATCCTTGCATATCTTGGCGCACACAAAGGGGAAGAGCAGTTCCTGTGCGGGTTTTCGATGGAGACGGAACATCTGCTTGAGAACTCCCGCAGAAAGCTTCAGAGAAAGAACCTGGATATGATCGTGGCGAACAATGTGAAGGTGGAGGGAGCCGGGTTCGGCGTGGACACCAATGTAGTGACTATGATCACCGGAGAGGAGGAAATCTCTCCGGGTATGCTGTCAAAGGAAGAAACAGCGTCGAAGATCCTGGATCAGATCCTGAAGATGAAAAGCGTATCCGGCCGTATCCTGCCAGGGGACGGGAAGAAGGAAACGCAGGAGATTTGCAACTTGACAACGGAACAGAACCGGTAATCCGGTTCGCACATATCAGACATGTGCCAAAAAGTATTGTATCCCTCGCAGAGGGAATGATAACTGAGGAGGAAAAACATGAAAACAAAGGTAAAAACAACACAGATCACCACGCTGGGGCTTATGATGGCTATTTTGCTGCTGATGGCGTATACGCCTCTGGGCTACCTGAATATCGGGCCCCTGGCAATTACATTTAATGTCATCCCGGTTGCGATAAGCGCGATCGCGTTAGGCCCGGCGGGCGGAGCGGCTGCAGGATCCATTTTCGGACTTACAAGCTTTCTCCAGTGCATTGGGATCGGCGGCCAGAGTATTATGGGCGTTGCTCTTTTTAACATTAACCCGGCGCTTGCATTTATCCAGAGATTTGTCCCCCGGTTTCTGGACGGCCTGCTGCTGGGATATATTTTCAGAGGAATGAGGAAGAGAACCAATACTTATATTTCCTGCGCGGTCACAGGATTCTTTTCCGCATTTTTGAATACCGCATTTTTTATGACGGCTCTGGTGCTTCTTTTTGGAAACACCGCATATATGAAAGAAATGATCGGCGGAGAAAATATAATCGTATTTATCTGTACATTTGTGGGAATCAATGCCGTATGTGAGATGATCGTCTCGACGGTGGTCACAGCCGCCGTAGGCACGCCTCTGTCGCGGTATGTCTGCCCGCCTGCGCAGGCGGAAGACGCCGGCAGGCTTAAGAAAGCAGCAAAGTAGTGTATCAGGGTAACCGGATTTCGGAGTGGGCAAAGGAGAATAGTGAATATGATCCTGGCGATCGATATAGGAAATACGAATATTGTGCTTGGGTGCATGGAAGAGGGGAAATGCATATTTGTAGAGCGCCTCTCTACTGTGCGCACAAAGACGGAGCTGGAATATGCGATAGACATTAAAAATGTGCTGGATATTTATCATATCAAGCGGAGTGAACTAAAGGGAGGGATCATTTCCTCTGTTGTGCCGCAGATCACTACCGTCGTGAAACTGGCGGTGGAGAAGATTCTTGGCGGCGAGGTGCTTGTAGTAGGAGCGGGAATAAAAACAGGGCTGAATATACGCATTGATAATCCTGCTCAGCTCGGGAGCGACCTGGTCGTGGATTCTGTAGCGGCAATCGCGGAATATCCGGCGCCCATGCTTGTATTTGATATGGGGACTGCCAATACAGTATGCGTGATCGATAAAAATAAAAATTACATTGGCGGTATGATCTATCCCGGTATTGGAGTGTCTCTGGATTCCCTTACCGCAAATGCTTCACAGCTTGGAGGGATCGGGATAGAGGCTCCAGGGCATATCATTGGAAAAAACACCGTCGAGTGCATGAAGAGCGGAGTGATCTACAGCAGCGCAGCGGCAATAGACGGGATCATAGACCGCCTCGTTGAGGAAATGACCGGGGATGTGACCGTGATCGCAACCGGAGGGCTGGCGAAGAAGATCGTTCCTTTCTGCCGGCGAAAAATTATACTTGATGATAATCTGCTGCTCAAAGGACTGGAGATCATCTACCGGAAAAATAGAAAATGAAAAAATGCAGGGAGTTTAAATCCCTGCATTTTTTAAAATTCAGATCTGCGGATAAATCCAAAGTTTACAGTGCATCCCCCCGTTTGATGTAGCCGGGCTTATCCGGGGAGGCGATCACTCTCTTGCCGCGCACCAGACGGGCGTGTTTGTCCACAACGAGATTTTCAGCGTGGACGCCCTTGCCGATCACTGCGTCAGATGAGATCACACAGTTTTTGATAACAGCGCCTTCTTTGATCACGCACCCTCTTCCGATAACGGAATTTTCGATCGTACCTTCGATAATGCAGCCGTTTGATACAACAGACGACTTGATGGAACTTCCATCAAAGTACTGTGTCGGGCAGGAATCATTGGTCCGGGTGTAGATCGGCCAGTCGTCAACAAAAAGCGTATCTGCTGTTTTGCGGTCTATCAGAGACATATTCGCATTATAATAACTCTGGAAGTCTGTTATGGAAGCAAAATAGCCGCGGTGCGGTACTGCGCGCACGTCAAGTTCATGGCAAGCCTCGTCTACAATGTCAACGAGGGAATACATAGCGGACATTTTATGTGCCTTATTTACAAGGTCAAGGAACAGTTCCTTTGACATCACATATGTATCCATAAAAATGTTTTTATTCTTTGCATTTCCGCGGTTCGGCTGTATCGCATCCACGCCTTTCTGGCGGTTGATATCCAAAGTATAGCAGCTTAAGAATTCTTCTTTTGCTGTATCTACAGAGTGGTACATCAGCGTAATATCAGCGCCCGACTCAATGTGCGTTTTGAGAAGGCTGCTGTAGTCAGCTGTGTATACCATGTAGCTGGGTGCGATCACCACATAGGGGTAGGAAACCCGGTTGATCACGTCAAGGTTCTCGATATAAGCGGCAATGTCCGTATTGTAGATATCGCTGACCATATTTGACTCGGTGTACAAAATGTGAAGCCGTCCGCGTTTTGAGTTAATATTGTAATGACGTCCTGTACCCAGATGCTCGGTGAGTGAGCGGGGTTTTCTTCTGATATATACCTGGATGGTATCAATTCCGCTGTTGCTCATATTAGATATCGGAAAATCGATCACGCGGTATCTGCCGAGGAAGGAGAACGCTCCTACAGGACGGTATTCCTGAAGGCCTTCCACATGGATGTGGTTGCCGGCAAAATTAACAATTCCAAATGCCTTACTCATATTATTCTTCC